>Ga0075435_100000011_pt1 | contig 110108 bp, 94 predicted proteins | sample RhiMethybrSRZTD4_FD_75302 | JGI IMG/M metagenome (GOLD analysis project Ga0075435, IMG submission 75302) | Populus rhizosphere microbial communities from Tennessee, USA - Rhizosphere MetaG P. TD hybrid SRZTD4 | ecosystem: Host-associated > Plants > Roots > Rhizosphere > Soil | place: USA...
CGTTTGCCTTGGCGAAAGGCGATCGTTTTGACGAAAGTTTCCGTCTAAGCTCACACATAACAACCATGGATATAGCTCGTCCGTCCAACGCCAGAAAGAAGCGGATCCGCCAGGCGATCTACGCCGGGGTGGGTCTGCTCGCCGTCGTGCTCGTGAGCGTCGGCCTGTCGCGGCTCAAGCCCGCGGCGCCCACCGTCGAGCGCGCGGTCGTGTGGCCCGACACGGTGAAGCGCGGGCCGATGGTGCGCCAGGTGCGCGGCCTCGGCACGCTCACGCCGGAAGACATCCGCTGGATTCCGGCCACCACGCAGGGACGGGTCGAGAAGATCATCCTGCGGCCGGGCACACCGGTGAAGTCGACCGACGTGATCCTCGAGCTGAGCAACCCGCAGCTCCAACAGCAGCTCCAGGACGCCGAGCTGAAGCTGCAGGCGGCCGAAGCGGCGCTCGCGAACATCAAGGTGCAGCTCGCCAACGATCTGCTCGCGACGCGGGCAACCGCGGCGCAGGTCGAGGCCGACTTCAACAAGGCCAAGATGCAGGCGCAGATGAACGAGGAGCTCGCGAAAGATCAGCTGGTCTCCGCCCTCGTGCTGCGCCAATCGCAGGTTGAACGCGATCAGCTCGGCGTGAGAAACGAGATCGCCAAAGAGCAGCTCGCGAGCAAGACCGAGTCGACGCGCGCGCAGCTCGCCGTGCAGCAGTCGGCGGTCGATCAAGCGCGCGCGCTGCTGCAGCTCACGCGGCAGCAGCGCGACGAGCTGAAAGTGCGCGCCGGCCTCGACGGCATGCTGCAGCTGGTCCCGGTCGAAGTCGGCCAGCAGGTCGCGCCCGGCACCAACCTCGCGCGCGTCGCGAACCCGAGCCGCCTGAAGGCCGAGATCAAAATCGCGGAGACGCAGGCGAAGGACATCCAGCTCGGTCAGAAAGCGGAGGTCGACACGCGCAACGGCGTCGTCGACGGGCGCGTCGCGCGCATCGATCCGTCGGTGCAGAACGGCACGCGCACCGTCGACGTGACGCTGACCGGCGAGCTGCCGAAAGGCGCGGTGCCCGACTTGAGCGTGGACGGCACGATCGAGCTCGAACGGCTGAACGACGTCGTCTTCATGGGCCGGCCGGCGTTCGGCCAGGATCAGAGCGTCGTCGGCTTGTTCAAGATTCAACAGGACGGCGTGAACGCCGACCGCGTGCAGGTGAAGCTCGGAAAGAGCTCGGTGAACACGATCGAGGTGCTCTCGGGTCTCAAGGTCGGCGACCAGGTGATCCTGTCCGACATGTCGGCGTACGACGCATACGACCGGATTCGTCTCAAGTGACCGGAGCAGCCCTGAAGGGCTGCGCTACAGTGAGCGCCGCGCGCCAGACGCGACGGTAGCGCAGGCCTTCAGGCCTGCAGGAGAGCGAGATGGCTGAGAACGGGCAACCGCTGATCAAGCTGGATGGTGTGACGAAGGTCTTCTTCACCGACGAGGTCGAGACGCACGCGCTCTCCGGGATTCACCTCCAGATTGACAAGGGCGAGTACGTGTCGATCGCCGGGCCGTCTGGCTGCGGCAAGTCCACGCTGCTCTCGATTCTCGGCCTGCTCGATTCGCCGACCGAAGGCCAGTACTTCCTCAACGGCCGGCCGGTCGCCGAGCTGCCCGCCTCCGAGCGCGCGCGCGTGCGCAACCGCGAGATCGGGTTCATCTTCCAGAGCTTCAATCTGATCGGCGATCTCACCGTGTTCGAGAACGTCGAGCTGCCGCTCACGTATCGCGGCATGAAAGCGGCCGAGCGGCGCCAGCGCGTCGAGGCGGCGCTCGAGCGCGTCGGGATGGCCCACCGCGCGAAGCATCTTCCGAGTCAGTTGTCCGGCGGCCAGCAGCAGCGCGTTGCCGTGGCGCGCGCCGTCGCCGGCGAGCCGCTGATCCTGCTCGCGGACGAGCCGACCGGAAACCTCGACTCGCGCAGCGGCGAAGCGGTGATGGATCTTCTCCGCGAGCTGCACCGCGGCGGCGCGACGATCTGCATGGTCACCCACGATCCGCGCTACGCGCGCCACGCCGACCGCAGCATCCACGTCTTCGACGGCCGCGTCGTCGAAGAGCAGACGGAGATGGCGGTCACGGAATAAAAGTCCGTCATGGCTGATGGCTGAGGGCTGATGGATGGCTATGGGCCGCCATCGACCATAGCCATCAGCCATCAGCCATCAGCCATGTCCACTGATTTCCGCCAGGCCTTCCGACTCCTCTTCAAAGCGCCCGGCTTCACGTCGTTGGTCGTCGCCGTGCTGGCAATCGGCATCGGCGCGACGACCGTCATCTTCAGCATCGTCGACGGCGTGCTGCTGCGGCCGCTGCCGTTTGCGGACGCCGATCGGCTGATTGCCGTCCAGTCGATGACGCGCGGCGACGAAGACGGCACGGCGTCGGTGCCGGACGTCGTCGATTTGAAGGCGGCGCGCACGGTACAGGACGTCGTCGGCTACACCGGCGGCAGCGTGATTTTGACCGGACGCGGCGAGGCGACGACGCTCTTGACGACGTTCGTCACCGGCGATCTGATGGGAACGCTGCGGGCGCCGCTCTTGCGCGGCCGGTCGTTCGTCGACGCGGACGTGCGTCCCGGCGCCCCGCCGGCCGCCGTGATCGCCGAGCACGTGTGGCGCGAGCGGTTCGGCGCCGATCCGGCCGCCGTCGGCGGCGCGGCGATCATCGAGGGGCAGGCGTTCACGATCATCGGCGTTGCGGCCGAGACGTTCGAGTTCCCGATTCAATCGAAGCGCGTCGACGTCTGGCTGCCGATTGCGACGACGCAGATTGGCGCGCAGCTCGCGTCGCAGCGCGGCGCGCATTTCGTCCACACGATCGCGCGGCTCGCGCCCGGCGCCTCGGCCGAGCAGGCCGCCGCCGAGCTCGCCGCCATCGGCGAGCGCCTCGCGCGTGAGTTCCCCAAGTCGAACGCCGCGCGCTTCGTTCGCGTGATGCCGCTTCAGGAGCGGATCGTCCGGCAGCACCGGCTCGCGCTCACGGTGCTGCTCGGCGCCGTCGCCGGCGTGCTGCTCATCGCGTGCGCGAACGTCGCGAACCTGCTGCTCGCGCGCGGCGTCGGCCGCCGTCGCGAGCTCGCCATTCGCGCGGCGCTCGGCGCCGGCCGCGCGCGCATCGTCCGGCAGCTGCTCCTCGAGAGCGTCGCGCTGTCGGCCGTCGCGGGCGCCGTCGGCGTGCTGCTCTCGCTCTGGGGACTCGCGGCGGTGGTCGCCGCAAGCCCGGTGGACATTCCGCGGCTCCACGACGTGCGCATCGATCGCGGCGTGCTCGCGTTCGCGGCGCTGCTCTCGGCTGCAACGGGGATCGCGTTCGGGATGATTCCCGCGTTTCAGGCGAGCCGCCTCGACGCCGTGGAAACGCTGAAAGGGACGACGGCGGGCGCCGATCCGCGCGGCGTGCGGACGCGGCAGATCCTTGTCGCGTCCGAGGTGGCGCTGTCGCTGCTGCTGCTCGCCGGCGCCGGCCTGCTCGGCCGCACGCTCCTCAATCTCGAGCGCGTGGACGTCGGCTTCGTCGCCGATCGGACGCTCGCGATGGAGATCTCGCTGCCCGACACGCGGTATCCGCAGGACGCGGCGCGCATCGCCTTCTACCGCCGGACGATCGACGCGCTGCGAGCGATTCCCGGCGTCCGCTCCGCGGCCGCGGGATCGACGCTCCCGCTCACCGGCAACGACATGGGCATCGGCTTCCGCGTCGAAGGCCGGCCGGTGCGCGACGAAGATCACACCAACGCCGCGTACCATGCCGTGAGCCCGGATTATTTCTCGACGATGGGCATCCGGATCGTGCGCGGCCGCGCGTTCACGGCACGCGACGATGACGAGCACGCGCCGCCGGTGCTCGTCGTCAGCGAGACGCTGGCGCGGACGTATTTTCCCGGCGAGGATCCGATCGGCCAGCGCGTGACGATCGGCTATCACAACAGTGGACCGCGCGAGGTGATCGGCGTCGTCGCCGACGTGAAGGAAAGCGAGCTCTCCGAGAAGGCGCAGCCGGAGATGTACGCGCCGTTTCCGCAGACGCCGTGGCCGTTCTTCTCGATCGTCGTCCGCACCGACCGCGATCCGGCGCCGCTCGCGGCGGCGCTCCGCTCGGCGATCGCGCGCCTCGATCCCGAGCAGCCGCCCGGCGACGTGCAGGCGATGACGCAGTACGTGCGCCTGGCCACCGAGCAGCCGCGCTTCACGGCGAGGCTCGCGAGCGGTTTTGCCGCGATCGCGACGCTGCTCGCGGGGCTCGGCGTCTACGGCGTGCTCGCGTACGGCGTCGCGCAGCGCCGGCGCGAGATCGGGATTCGCCTCACGCTCGGCGCGCAGCCGGGCGATGTCCGGCGTCTGGTGATGACGCAGGCGGCGGCGCTCGGCGCGGCCGGCCTCGCCGCCGGCGTCGCCGGCGCGCTCGTGCTGACGCGGGCGTTGTCGTCGCTCCTGTTCGGCGTCACCGCATCGGATCCGACGACCTTCGCCGCGGTGAGCCTGCTGCTGATGGCCGTCGTGGTCGCGGCCGCCTATCTGCCGGCCCGGCGCGCCACGCGGGTCGATCCCATGATTGCGTTGAGGGCTGACTGAACATCATGCTGATCTCACTTCGGAACGTCGAGAAGTCCTACCCGCACGGCGTGGGGCGCACCTACGTGCTGCGCCGCGTGAACCTGGACATCAAGGAAGGCGAGTTCGTCTCGATCATGGGGCCGTCGGGCGCGGGCAAGTCGACGCTGCTCCACATCCTCGGCATGCACGACAGCGCGTGGTCCGGCGAGTACTACTTCATGGATCAACCCGTGCATCGTCTCAATCCGAAACAGCGTTCGGAACTGCACAAAAAACACATCGGGTTCGTCTTCCAGAGCTATCACCTGCTCGACAACCTGACCGTTTACGAGAATCTGGAGATTCCGCTCTCGTATCGCAACGTGAGCCGCAAGGATCGTCAGAGCATGGTGGCCGACATCCTCGACCGCTTCCAGATCGTCGGCAAGAAAGATCTCTACCCGAATCAGCTGTCCGGCGGACAGCAGCAGCTCGTGGGCGTGGCGCGCGCCGTGATCGCGAACCCGCAGGTGATTCTCGCCGACGAGCCGACCGGCAATCTCCACTCGGCGCAGGGCAAGGAGATCATGGAGCTCTTCCGGTCGTTGAACGACAGCGGCGCGACGATCGTCCAGGTAACGCATTCGGAAGTGAACGCGTCTTATGGGACGCGCATCATCCAGCTGCGCGACGGCTGGGTGGTGAACGAGGAAACCTCCGACCAAACGTCGGCCGCGACCGTCTAAAAGCGCGCGCAGCCGCCGATTGCGTCGAACACCAACCGACCGTAGGAGAGATGCCGTGGCACTTGCGCAACGTTGGCCCGTTGACGAACAGACGCCGATGCGATCAGACGCCGTCGTCCCGCGGGTGCTCATCGCCGACGATCAGCCCGACGTCCTCGAGGCGCTCCGGCTGCTGCTCAAGGGCGAGGGCTACCGGATCGAGTCCGCGGGGTCGCCGGCGGCGATCCTCGAGGCGATCGACAGCGACGAGTACGACGCCGTGCTGATGGACCTGAACTACGCGCGCGACACGACGTCGGGCCAGGAAGGGCTCGACCTGCTGTCGCAGATTCGCGCGCACGATCAGACGCTGCCGGTCGTCGTGATGACGGCGTGGGGCAGCGTCGAGGTCGCCGTCGAAGCGATGCGCCGCGGCGCGCGGGACTTCGTGCAGAAGCCGTGGGAGAACGCGCGGCTGCTCACGATCCTCCGCACGCAGGTGGAGCTCGCGCGCGCGCTGCGGCGCCAGCAGACGCTCGAGGCCGAGAACCGATCGCTCAAGCCGGACGTGCGCCCGCTGCTCATCGCCGAGGCCGTGTCGATGCGGCCGGTGCTCGAGCTGATCGCGCGCGTCGGTCCGTCGGAGGCGAACGTCCTCGTGACGGGCGAGAACGGCAGCGGCAAGGGCACCGTCGCGCAGGCGATCCACGCGGTGTCGACGCGCGCCGGCAAGGGGCTCGTCACCGTCAACGCCGGCGGCCTGTCGGAAGGCGTGTTCGAGAGCGAGCTCTTCGGCCACGTGAAAGGCGCGTTCACCGACGCGAAGACCGACCGCGTCGGCCGCTTCGAGCTCGCCGACGGCGGCACGCTGTTCCTCGACGAGATCGCGAACGTCCCGGTGAACCTGCAGCCGAAGCTGCTGCGCGTGCTCGAGACCGGCGACTTCGAGCGCGTCGGCTCGTCGCGCACGCGGCACGTGAACGTGCGGATCATCTCCGCCACCAACTCGAACCTCGCCGAGGAAGTCGCGGCGGGGCGGTTCCGGCAGGATCTGCTGTTCCGCCTCAACACGATCGAGATCCAGCTGCCGCCGCTGCGCGAGCGGCGCGAGGACATTCCGGCGCTCGCGATGCACTTCCTCAAGCAGCACGCGCAGCGCTACCGCAAGCATCTCACCGGCTTCGAGCCGGCGGCGCTGCAGGCGCTGCTCGATCACCCGTGGCCCGGCAACATCCGCGAGCTCGATCACGCCGTCGAGCGCGGCGTGCTGATGGCGCAGGGGTCCACGATCCGCCTCGGTGAGCTCGGCCTGCGGATCGATCGCGATGCGGCGTCGCGCATCGAGGACATGAGCCTCGAGGACGTCGAGGGCTTCCTGATCAAGAAGGCGATGGCGCGCTTCGACGGCAACGTCAGCCAGGCGGCAAAAGCGCTCGGGCTGAGCCGTAGCGCGCTGTACCGCCGGCTGCAGCGCTACGGCCTGTGAATCTGGAGGTCGTCCAACTTATCATGGCCCGGTGAGACCGCCGGTCGAACTCTCGGCGGACGCGATGCTCGAGAGCGCGGCGGCCGACGCCGCGACGAGCCGCCCCGACTCGCGTCTCCGGTTCGACCAGCGGATCCTCCTCCTCGCGCTCGCCGCCGGCTTCCCCGCCGCGCTCGTCGCGCTGATTCTCCTCTGGACCGGCAGCTACACGCCGAAGGTCCAGTGGACGCTCACCGTCTTCATCGTCGGCGTCTGGACCGGCTGCTCGTTCAGCGTGCGGCAGCGCGTCGTGCTGCCGCTGCAGACGCTGTCGAATCTCCTCGCCGCGCTGCGCGAGAGCGACTTCTCGATCCGCGCGCGCGGCGCGAGCGGCGACGATCCGCTCGGCGCGGTGATGCTCGAGGTGAACGTCCTCGCGTCGACGCTGCATGATCAGCGGCTCGGCGCGCTCGAAGCGGGCGCCCTCCTGCGGACGGTGATGGTCGAGATCGACGTCGCGGTCTTCACCTTCGACGGCGCGCACACGCTGCGGCTGGTGAACCGCGCCGGCGAGCGGCTGCTCGCGCAGCCGGCCGAGCAGCTCCTCGGGCGCACGGCCGACGAGCTCGAGCTGCGGCCGTGCCTCATGGGCCACTCGCCGCGGATCGAGGACGTCGCGTTCCCCGGCGGATCGGGCCGCTACGAGGTGCGGCGGACGACGTTCCGGCAGGGCGGCCGCCCGCATCAACTGCTCGTGCTCTCGGACGTGAGCCGGCCGCTGCGCGACGAGGAGCGCCAGGCGTGGCAGCGGCTGATTCGCGTCATCGGCCACGAGATCAACAACTCGCTCGCGCCGATCAAATCGATTGCCGGCAGCCTCGAGTCGATGCTCGCGCGCGACGCGATGCCGGTGGACTGGAGCGAGGACATGCGGCGCGGCCTCGCGGTGATCGCCGCGCGCTCCGACTCGCTGAGCCGCTTCACCACCGCGTACGCGCGGCTCGCGAAGCTGCCGGCGCCGCGCGTCGATTCGGTGAACGTCACCGCGCTCGTCCGGCGCATCGCGGGCGTCGAGACGAAGCTGCCGATCCGGATCGAGCCGTCGCCGGAGATCACGATCCGCGCCGATCCCGATCAGCTCGAGCAGCTGCTGATCAATCTGGTGCACAACGCCTCGGACGCGGCGCTGCAGACCGGCGGCGGCGTCGCCGTCGGCTGGCGGCGCGAGGGACGCAGCTTCGAGCTCTGGATCGACGACGAAGGATCGGGGCTCACGAACGCGTCGAATTTGTTCGTCCCCTTTTTCACGACCAAGCCGGGCGGATCCGGCATCGGGCTGGTGTTGAGCCGGCAGATCGCCGAAGCCCACGGCGGATCGCTGACGCTCGAGAACCGCACAGATCGCCGCGGCTGCCGGGCATTCCTGCGCCTGCCGATCTAGGCTGGCCTCGGCCTTGCTAAGTTAGCTGCTGAGCATGCGATCGTTCTCGGGCTGGTTCCTGGCGCTGTTCGTGTCGCCGGCAGGCGTCGTGCTGCTGGCAGCGCTCGACTCCACGCTGTTCTTCTCGCTGCCGTTCGGCATCGACGCGGTCGTCGTCATTCTCGCGGCGCGGATGCGAGACCTCTGGTGGCTCGTGCCGCTGCTGGCGACCGCGGGATCGATTGCGGGCGCGGCGCTCACGTTCTGGATGGGCGTCAAGATCGGCGAGAAGGGGCTCGATCGCTGGGTGCCCGAGAATCGGCTCCACCGGATTCGGAGCCGCATCCGCGAGAAAGGCGCCGTCGCGCTCGCGATCCTCGACCTCATCCCTCCGCCGTTTCCGTTCACGCTGTCGGTGCTCGCCGCCGGCGCGCTCGAAGTCGACGCGCGCACGTTTTTCGTCACGCTCCTCGTCTGCCGCATCCTGCGCTTCGGGCTCGAAGCGGTGCTCGCCATCATCTACGGCCGCAGCATCCTCACCTGGCTCGACTCCGATCTCTTCCACGACATCGTCGCGTTCTTCATCGTCCTGGCGGCCGTCCTGACGACGCTGTCGATCGTCAAGATCGTGCGATCGACCCGGCCCGCGCGCCGTCGCGCCGCTGCTTGAGCCGTGTTGAGACCGCAGGGGCTGCGGGAGCGCGAAGGCGGCAAAGTGATGTAGGCTCAACAGGCGTAGAGGCGAAACACGACACGAGGGCGCGCGCGGCGGCGGGTGGACGGCAAGTTACCGAACGGACGAGGCGGTACAGGACTTGATTGCGCCCGAGCGGATGGCGACGACTCCCGGCAACGTGTTGATCGTCGAGGACGATCCCGACGTGCGGGACATGCTGTCGACGCTGCTGTCGCTGGAAGGCTTTCACCCGGTGGCGGCCGAGGACGGCCTCGAAGCGCTCCACCTGCTGCGCGCCGTGCGTCATCGCGCGCCCGACGTGCCGTGCCTCGTGCTGCTGGACCTCAAGATGCCGCGCTTGAGCGGGCACGAATTCCGGCGAGCGCAGCTCGGCGATCCGATCGTCGCGAACGTGCCGGTCGCCGTGATGTCGGGCGCCGTCGATCTGCAGCAGCGCGCGGAAGCGCTCGGCGCCGTGGCCACGGTGCCCAAACCAATCGACTGCGATGCGCTGCTGGATGTCGTGCGGCGCTACTGCGCCTGAGGCGCGACGACTACGGCCGTCCGCTGACGGCCTGTCGAACCGCTGACGCGAGCACGGCGCCGAGCGCCGCCGCCGCAAGCAGGAGCGCGGGCACGGGGCGCTCGACGCTGGAGTAGGTCAGCACGATCCCGATGACCGCGCCCACGGTGACCGTGAAGAGCGCGTCGGTGATCCGGCTCAGTGGCCCCTTCGGGCACCGATGGTGCTCAGTCAGCGCTCCGAAGCATTTCGGGCAGGTGGCCACGCAACTATTTTACCAAACGAGAAACGCGGAACGTGCCGACCAGCGGCCGGTGATCGGACGCCGCGGCGCCGAACCAGCTCGACGTTTCGACGTGTTCCGCCCGCACGATCTGCACATCATTTCCCTTCACGAACAGGAAGTCGATTCGCGTGCTGCCGTGCGTCCCCTCGGGCCCCGCTGCCGCGCCCGCCTGCTTCGCCGCCGCCCACACGTCGTGAAATAGCGTGAACATCGGCTGCAGCTCAGGCTCCTCCGGCTTCAGGTTGAAGTCGCCGAGCACGATCTGCGACGCGCCGAGTTTGTCGGTGGCTTTCACGAGCGCCTCGACTTCCTTGGCGCGCGCCGGACCGTTCGTCTTGCCTGAAGCCAGATGCGTGACCGTGGCGGGCAGGCCGCCGAGCGCCGTCGGCTTGACCGTCAGCGCGATGCGGCTCACTGGCAGCGGCGTCGCCGACGGCGATTCGAGCGGCGAGGGCGAGAGGAACGCGAGCCCTTCGGTTTCCTTGCCGTCGCCGCGGCCGGAGTCCTTGCACTCCACGTTGGGCGTGAACCACTCCTGCTCGTAGACGACCGACCAGGCGCGGCCCGTCGCCGCTTTCAGCCCTTCGGCGATCTTCGCCGGCTGGTCGTCGCAGTTGTAGTACGGGTGATTCCGCGTCACCTCCTGCAGGCCGACGAGATCCGGCTGCACCTTCGCGATCGTGTCGATCGCGCGGTGCAGATTGTACTTGCTCGAACCGTCGATGCCGTGCTGGATGTTGAAGGTCATCACCCTGACCGTGCCCGCGTCGTCCGCGCGCGTTCCGCCGTGCGCCGCAAGCATCGCCGCGCATGTGACGAGAAGAAAGAGTTGTGCACGCATGTTCATCATCATCCCCTGATAGCCAATCCCTCTCACCAATCCCCCTAATCCCAATCCCCAATCCCAATCCCCAATCCCCATCCCCTAGCTCGGAGGCTGCAGCTCGTCGCGCGTGCGGAACGACTTGATGTACGCGACCAGCTTCCAGATGTCATCGTCGTTCAGCTTCACGCCCCAGGACGGCATGCCGTGGCCGCGGCCTTCGGCGATGCTGCTGAACACCTGCGCGTCGGCGGCGCCGTACATCCAGTCGATGTCGCGCAGGCTCGGGCCCATGCCGCCGCCGCCGTGATCGCCGTGGCAGCCGGCGCAGTTCATGCGGGTGAACAGCTGGCGTCCTTGCCCCATCGCGACCTTGTCGTTGCGATACGGGTTCTCGCGCGGCGGCCGATCGTCGCGGGGACCGGGAATCGGGCCCACGTTGGTGATCATCGGCGGCGGCGCGGCGTTGGGCGCCGCGGTGCCGCGCGTGAGATCGCACGCGGCGCCGATCCACACGCATGCGATCGCCACGGCGACCGGGCCGAGCCGCGGCGCGCTCACGAGGCGCGCTCCACGAGCGGGACGCCGTACTCGCGCAGCACGCGGCGAATCTCGGCGCGCCGCCGCGCGATCACGCGATCGACGGCCGCCGCCAGCGTCGCATCGCCGCGCCGTACGCCCATCGCGATGTCGAACGCGAAGCGCACGAGTCCGCCGTCGGCATCCGGCAACACCGGCGCGATCTCGAGCGGCACCGGCTCGCGTGCGGCGAAGTAGCCGGCGAGCGGTCCCCACGCGACGGCGACGTCCACGTCGCCGCGCGCGACCGCGTCGATCAGGCCGCTCGCGGGATTCGGGCGCGAGTAGTCGCCGTACACCGTGAAGCCGCGGACGTTCGACACGATCCCGCGCGACGCGAGCGCCTGCGCGGCCGGCGGGTTCGCGTAGTCGTCGCCCGTCACCTGGACGCCGATCACGAGCGTTCCCAGGCGCGGGTCGTCGAACGACGTCACCCGCAGCGCGCGATCGCGCCGGGAGACGAACACGTAGGTCGAGCGGTAGTACGGGCGCGTCGGCTGAAGGGCGTCGCTCGTCGCCGGTACGCCCATCACGAGATCGCACCGGTCGGCCTTCAGGGTGTTGCGGATGAAGCCGCGCCGCTGCGGCATCCAGAAGTACTCGAGCGGCCGGCCGAGATCGCGCGCCACGATCTCCGCGATCCGGTTCTCGAACCCTTCGCGCCCGTCGTTCGAGAACGGGAGGTTGTTCGGATCGGCGCAAACGCGCAGCGGCAACGATGGGTGCGCGGCGATCCTCTCGGGACCTCCCGCGAGCAGCAGCGCGATCAGGAAGACGCTAGAAGCCGAAGACATACAACACGTCGCCCGGCGCCGTGTACTTCTTGATCTCTTTCATCGTGCCGACGACGCCGAGGCCGGCGTTCGGGTCGTCGATCGACACGTCCGGGAACGCGACCGCGCCCATCCAGCCGCCGATTCCCGAGTAGATCGCGACGTACTGCTTGCCGTCGGGGCCGAGATACGTGATCGGGTTGCCGACGATGCCCGATCCGCAGTGGAACTTCCACAGCTCCGTCCCGCTGCGCGCGTCGACCGCCTTGAACCAGCCGTCCATCGTGCCGTAGAAGACGACGTCGCCCGCCGTCGCCAGCACGCCGCTGTACACCGGGAACTTCTCTTCCTTCACACCCCACGTCTTCTGTCCGCGCACCGGATCCCACGCGACGAGCTCGCCCTGATAGCCGCCGGGCCCCGGGTACATCTTGACGCTCGCGCCGAGGTACGGCGTGCCGGCGATGTAGTTCGCTTCGACGCCTTCGTAGTCCATGCACGTGTTGTGAGCGGGGATGTAGACGAGGCCGGTGCGCGGCGAGAACGCCGACGGGATCACGTCTTTCGCGCCGGTCGACGATGGACAGATGCCCTTGGTGACGACGCCGTACTTCGTGCGCTTGGTGGCGTCCTCGACGGGCGCGCCCGTTTTCAAGTCCCAGCCCGTCGCCCAGTTCGTCGGCTCGTACGTGTTTGCCGACAGCACTTCGCCGGTGTCGCGATCGAGGACGAACACGAAGCCGGTGCGGGCAGGATGAATCAGCAGCTTCCGCGGCCGGCCGTTCCAGTCCATGTCGACGAGCATGTTCTCCATGATCTCGTCGTAGTCCCACGCGTCGTGCGCGACGATCTGATACGCCCACCGCAGCTCGCCGCTGTCCGCGTCGCGCGCCATGATCGCGCACGACCACTTGTTGTCGCCGACGCGCATGTCCGGGTTCCACACGCCCGGGTTCCCGGTGCCGTAGAAGAAGAGATTCGCCGCCGGGTCGTACGAGATCCATCCCCACACCGTCGATCCGCCGAGCTTCCACTGGTCGCTCGGCCACGTCGCCACGCCGAGATCCTTCCCCTGATCCTTCCGATAGAACGCCTTGAACGCGGGCCCGATCTTCACGTCCGCATCGGGCCCCGTGTTGTACGCGCGCCACAGCTCCCTGCCGCTGCCGAGATCGAGCGCCGCGACGTAGCCGCGCACGCCGAGCTCGCCGCCCGAGTTCCCGACTATCACCTTGTTCTTGACGACGAGCGGCGCGGCCGTGAACGTCTCGCCGACGTCGATGTTGCCGACTTTGGTTCGCCACACTTCGTGGCCGTCCTTCGCGTCGACGGCCACGACGGTGGCGTCGAGCAGGCTGTAGACGATCTTGCCGTCGGCGTACTGCGCGCCGCGGTTGACGATGTCGCAGCACGCGATGCCGACGGCCCGCCGATCAGGATGCGGCTCGTACGCGAACTTCAGCGCGCCGCCGGTGTTCGCGAGATCGATCGCCAGCAGGTTGTTCGGGAACGGCGTCACCACGTACATCGTGTTGTCCACGACGAGCGGCTGCCCTTCGTGCCCGTGCGGGATGCCGGTCGTCAGCGTCGTGACGACGCGAAGGTTCCGGACGTTGGTGGTGTTGATCGCGTCGAGCGTGCTGTAGCGGAGGTTGCCGTAGTCGCCGGCCGCCATGCGCCACTCGCCGCGCGGGAGATCCGCAACGAAATGCGTGCTCGGCGGCGCACCGGAGACGCCGCCGCGCGGCGTCGACCCGCCGCCGCCTGATTCCGGGTTTCTCCTGCAGCCGATCGCCGCGGCCATGCCCAGCGACACGCACGCGATCGTGAATCGCTGCAGCAGAGCTTGTCGTGTCACGCGCCTCGCCTTCGAGGCTCAGCAGAGCAACACCGATGCCACGAAGAGGCGCTGGGGGCTCGGGGCTAGGAGCTGGCTGGATCGGAATAAGGAATTACGAGCGAGCGGGCTTGCCGGATCGCAAAAACAGCTAGCCCCAAGCCCCTAGCCCCGAGCCCCTTTTCATCGCGCCGAACACCTTGATGTGGCTCTCGACGACGCGCGTGCGCTCCGCCTCATCGGGCTCGAGCGTCCACACGCCGCGCTGCGACGTGCCGCCGAGCGCGATCCCGTCGCTGCGCGCCATCATGTGGATCCCGAGCGACGCGCCGGGCACCGGCGGCACGCCCCCGTTGGTGTGGTACTGCACCTCCGGCTGCGGAACGAGCACGGTGAGCTGCCCCTTGAGCGGCACGAGCTCCTGATCGCCGAACAGATCGCGCGCGCCGAGGCCGGTGCAGTTCATGACGATCGGCTCGCGGAGCGTCATCAGGTCGCGCGGTGTATCGAATTTTCGCAGCACGATCCGGCCGCCGAACAGCACGAAGTCGCGCATCAGATTGTCGAGGTAGATCGACGGCTCGATCCGGATCTGCGGCGAGCGGATGGCGTACTTCGTCGCAAACGGATGCTCGCCGGGGCCGAGCACCTCGCGGCCGATGTTGAAGCGCTCCTGCAGGTTCACGCGCTCGCCGCCGCCGCCCTGCTGCGTCTGCAGATCGTTGGTGAGCGCGTAGTTGTCGAGCCACGACACGCCGAAGTGCGGACCGGCGAGGAGCTGCAGCTGACGATAGGCAATGTCGGCGGCGCGCAGGTACTGCGCGTCCCACTGCGCCGTGCGCCGATCGTGTTCGACGAGGCCGGAGGTCGGCGTGAAGCCGGCGAGCGACATGTTCGACGTGACGTTCGGCGGGATCGCGAGCGCGTAGATCGTGACGTCGTAGCCGCGGCGCTGCAGCTGGCGCGCGCACGTGAGCCCGACCGATCCGCAGCCGACGACCGCCGCCTGCCGCGACGGATGATCCGCGGCGAGCTCCGCCGCCATCAGCCCGGTGCCCCACGCGAGCGACATCCCCGCGCCGCCGTGGCCGTAGTTGTGGACGACGAGCTTGTCATCGAGTTTGTCGGCCTTCAGGACGAAGCCGCTGTCGCGATGCGGCCGCAGGCCCACGGTCGTCCGAATCACGCGATCCCACGACGCTTTGACGGGCGCGAGGTTCACGGCCGGCCGGCGCGGCGTGAGATTCGGCGCCGACTTCGGCCCGCACGCACCGACTCCGAAACCGACGGCGGCCAGGCTGCCCGCCGTCAGGAATGTCCGTCTCTGCATGGTGTGCGCGCGATTATAGCGCGCGGCCGATGACACCAGCCGCGCGCACGATCATCGCGCCGCCGTCGACGGCGTCCGCGCGCGCATGTTCGCGAGCGCGAAGGCCCACTCGTCGGCGAGCTCGGCGATCCGCTTGTCCGTGGGGCGATAGCCGTGCGACCCCTGGGTCTCGATCCGAATGAGCGCCGGGCGATCGCAGCCCTGCGCCGCCTGCAGCGTCGCCGCGAACTTGAAGGAGTGGCTCGGCACGACGCGGTCGTCGTGATCGGCCGTGGTGATGAGCGTCGCCGGATAGCACGTGCCGGCCTTCACGTTGTGCAGCGGCGAGTACTTGATGAGATACGCGAAGTCCTTCTGGTTCTCCGCCGACCCGTACTCGGTCGCCCACGCGGCGCCGCCCGTGAACTTGTGGTAGCGGAGCATGTCCATCACGCCGACGGCCGGCAGCGCGACGGCGAACAGATCCGGCCGCTGCTCCATCACCGCGCCGACCAGGAGGCCGCCGTTCGATCCGCCCATGATGCCGAGCGTCTGCGGCGAGGCGTACTTCTCGCGCACGAGGTACTCCGCGGCGCCGATGAAGTCGTCGAACACGTTCTGCTTCCTGCCGAACATCCCCGCTTCGTGCCACGCTTCGCCGTACTCGCCGCCGCCGCGCATGTTCGCCGTCGCCCACACGCCGCCGCGCTCGAGGAACGCGGGAATCTCCGGACGGAATCGCGGCACCTCGGAGATGTCGAACCCGCCGTAGCCATAGAGCATCGTCGGGTTGGCGCCGTCTTTCTTCAGATCCTTCTTGTGCGTGATGAACAGCGGGATGCGCGTGCCGTCCTTCGACGGCGCGAAGACCCGCTCGGTCGTGTACAACGTCGGATCGAAGGTGAGCTTCGGCGGCTGGAACGGCGTCGTCGCGCCGGTCGGGAGATCGAACTGGAACACCGTCGAGGGATAGAGCGGCGACGTGAACGTGTAGAAGATCTCCGGCCGCGCGTAGCGGCCGAACGGACCGCTGACCGTGCCGAGCCCTGGCGTCGTGATGCGCCCGGCCGGCGTGCCATCGAGATTGAAGAACTTCACCTCGCTCGCGACGTCGACGAGCGCGTTCACGGCGAGCTTCCCGGCGACGAGCCGCGCGTTCTCGATCGCGTTCTTCGTCTCCGGGACGATCGTCTTCCAGTTCGCGACGGCGGGCCGATCGATCGGCACGGCGACGACTTTCTTGTTCGGCGCGTCGCGGTCGGTCGTGAGATACAGCGTGCCGTTGACGACGCCGAGCGGATCGTAAGCGGCGGTATGGCCCGGATAGAGCGGCTTGACCGGGGCGTCGAGCTTCGGCGCCAGCGGATCGCCGAGATCCTTCACGAACAGCTCGTTCTTGTTGCTGGTTCCTTTGTTCGTCTGGAAGAACAGGTAGCGGCCGGTCTCATCGGTGTCGGCGTCGATGAAGAGCATCGGCTCTTCCGGCCGTTCGTAGATCAGCCGATCGGCCGACTGCGCGGTGCCGAGACGGTGGTAGTAGATTTTCTTGTCGCGGACGGCGTCCTCGAGCGCCTTGCCGGCGCGCGGCTCCGGATAGCGGCCGTAGAAGAATCCCTTGCCGTCTTCGGTCCAGGCGATGCCGCTGAACTTCACCCACTTGACGACGTCCGGCAGCTGTCGGCCGGTGCCGAGCTCGCGCACGTACACCGTCGACCAGTCGGATCCGCCCTCCGATTGCCCGTACGCGAAGTGCTGTCCGTCCGGCGCCGGGACGAAGTCCGAGAGCGCGATCGATCCGTCCGGCGACAGCGCGTTCGGATCGAGCGCGACGGTTTCGGTGCCGTTGAGCGTTTCGCGCGTGAAGACCACCGATTGCCGCTGCAGCCCGCTGTTGCGGTTGTAGAACCAGTGGCGCCCCTCGTAGCGCGGCGCCGTCACCTTCGGATAGTTCCACAGCTCGGTGATGCGCTTCTTGATCGCGTCCCGCTGCGGCAGCGCGTCGAGATATCGGAACGTGACGGCGTTCTCGGCATCCACCCACTGCTTCACCGCGGGCGCGTTGAGATCTTCCATCCACCGGTACGGATCCGCGACCTTCGTCCCGGAGTAGTCGTCGACGACGTCGCCTTTGCGCGCCGTCGGGTACCGGCCGGACGAAGACTGCGCGGCGAGCGCGGCGCCGCAGGCAACGAGGCAGGCCGCGGACGCAAGCCATCGTGATGTCTTGATCATCGTGAGCTCCACGCCTATTGTAGGCGCTCCATGCTCGATGCGATCGTGGTCGGCGTCGGCGGAATGGGAAGCGCCGCAGCGTATCACCTGGCGGCGCGCGGCGCCACGGTGCTCGCGCTCGAGCAGTTCGACATCCCCAACGACCTCGGGTCCTCGCACGGCCTGAGCCGCATCATCCGCCTCGCCTACTGGGAGCATCCGGCGTACGTGCCGCTCGTCCGCCGCGCCTACGCCCTCTGGCGCGCGCTCGAAGCGGACGCCGGCGAGCCGCTGCTCGTCGTCACGGGATCGATCGACGCAGGGCCGCCCGGCAGCCGCAACATCGACGGCGCGCGCGCGGCGTGCGCCGCGCACGATCTTCCGCACGACGAGCTCGATTCGGCGGCGTTGACCGCGCGATTCCCGGGGTACCGCCTGCCGCCAGACGTCCTCGCGATCTTTCAGCCCGACGGCGGATTTCTCCGCCCCGAGGCCTGCATCGCCGCGCATGCGTCGCTTGCCCGGCGCCGCGGCGCCGACGTTCGCACGCGCGTGCGCGTCGCCGGGTGGGAGAGCGACGGCGGCTTCGTGCGCGTGCGGACGAGCGACGGCGACCATGTCGCGAGGACGCTCGTGCTCACCGCAGGCGCGTGGAGCGGATCCATCCTGCCGCCGCTCGCGCCATCGCTCGCGCCCGAGCGCCAGGTGATGCTGTGGACCGAGCCGCTGCGGCCGGAGCGGTTCGCCGTCGGCGTGTTTCCCGTTTTCTACATCGACATGCCGGCCGGGCCGTTCTACGGCTTCCCGTCGCACGATGGCGCGGGGTTCAAGATCGGGCGCTACCATCATCGCGGCGAGCGCGTCGATCCGGACACGATGGACCGCGCGTCCCATCCCGAAGACGAACGCGTGCTGCGCGACGGCGTGCGCCGGTATTTTCCCGACGCCGACGGACCGACGCTCGCGATGAAGACGTGTCTCTTCACCAATTCGCCGGACGAGCACTTCGTGATCGATCGCGCGCCCGGCGCGGCGCCGGTGCTCGTGGCCGCCGGCTTCTCGGGCCACGGCTTCAAGTTCTGCAGCGTGGTCGGCGAAATCCTGGCCGACCTCGCGCTCGACGGCGGCACGCGGCACGACATCTCGCTGTTCTCGGCCTCGCGGCTGCCGCCGCTGATCGTGTCTAAGGCAGGCGCGCGCGGAGCCAGCGGATCTGGCCGCGATGATTGATCTCGTCTTCGGCGACGTGGAACCACGCCCAGTGCGCGTTGAGATTGGGCGCGATTCGCAGCGGCGCCTCCAGCCACGCGTCGTCGCGCGCCGCCAGCGCGGCGAGCGTCGCCTCGCGTGCGCGCCGGAGCTCGTCGACATAGAACTGGAGCTCGTGACCACGGATCTCGCGGCGCCCTTTGTCGCCAAGCTTCAGCGCAGCGGACCACGCGTCGTTTTCCGCCGCCGTCGGCTCGCGCTCCTCGAACGTCACGAGGTGATAGCCGCGCTCCACCGCGGCCACGTGCGCGAGCAGGGCGCCAATGCTGTTGCTCCGCTCATCGTGCAGATGATCGAGCTGTTCGCACGTCAGCCCCTCGACGGTCTTGAGCGTTGTCTGGCGCGCGTAGGACAGCATCGCGACGAGACGACCGATGGTTGGCGTGTAGCCATCGAGCGGCAGGATGCGGTACGGCAGCAAGTCTCCCTCTTTCGGCCCATGATCGCATCCACCCGCATCGGCTGCAAATGCGGCCAGACGCGTGGACTACACGAGGAATCGGCGCGCTGACTTATACTCGGCGCGTGCGCGCCGTACGGCCACGCGTCCTGCTGCTCCTGCTCCTTGCGCCCGCGGCGCTCGCGGCCAACGGCATCCCGACGCCCGAGTCGGTCTTCGGCTTCCAGCCCGGCGCCGACTACAAGCTCGCCACCTACGATCAATCGCTCGACTACTTCCGGAAGATCGATGCGGCGAGCAAGCACGTCAAGCTGGTGCAGGCGGGCGTCACGAGCCAGGGGCGGCCGATGTACTTCGCGCTGGTGTCGTCGCCGGACAACCTCGCGCGCCTCGATCACTACCGCGAGATTGCGCGGCGGCTCGCGCACCCGCAGGGGCTGACCGACGCCGAGGCGCGGCGGCTCGCGCGCGAGGGCCGGGCGTTCGTGCACATCGACGGCGGCCTGCACTCGACCGAGGTGGCCGGCTGGTCGCACACGCCCCAGCTCCTCTACGACGTCGTGAGCCGCGCCAACGAGCCCGACGTGAAAGCGATCCTCGACAACGTCGTCCTCTTTCTGTGGCCGACGATCAACCCCGACGGCCAGCAGATGGTCGCCGAGTGGTACATGAAGAACGTCGGCACACCGTACGAGCTCTCCGCGCTCCCGCGGCTCTACCAGGATTACGTCGGCCACGACAACAATCGCGACGCGTACATGCTCAACATGATCGAGTCGCGCGTCCTCGAGCACACCTGGCGGCAGTGGGAGCCGCAGATCATCTACGTGCACCATCAGTCCGGGCCGTTTCCGACCCGCATCTGGCTGCCGCCGTTCTCGGAACCCGTCGGCGTCGACGCGCCGTTCCTCATGTCGCGCGAGGTGAACATGATCGGAATGGCGATCGCGAAAGGGCTCGAGGAGCACGGGCAGGTCGGCGCGACGCACATGGGCACGGCGTTCGACGCGTGGTACCCCGGCTACGTCGACTACGCGCCCAACTTCAAGAACATCGCCTCCTTCTGGACCGAGACGGCGCTCTATCAGTACGCGACGCCGCACGAGTACACGCTCGCCGACTTCCCGCAGAACATGCGCGACCTGCGGCCGCAGAGCCTCTACTCGAGCCCGTGGCAGCCGGGCCGCTGGCGGCTGCGCGACGCGGTGGAGTACATGGAGACGGCGTCGCTCGCCGTCCTCGAGTTCGCCGCGAAGTACAAGGAGTCGCTGCTCTACGACCGCTATCAGGCAGGGCGCGATCAGATCACGCTCGGCCGCAAGCGCGCGCCGTACGCGTACGTGATTCCGCAGCAGCAGCGCGACCCGGTGGCCGCCGTCGAGCTCCTGCGCCGGATCGCGTTCGGCGGCGTTCGGGTGTCGACGCTCTCGGCCGACGCGGCAATCGACGGCGAAACGTTTCCCGCTGGCACCTGGGTGATCCCGACCGATCAGGAATTCGCGGCGATGGCGCGCGAAGTGCTCGACGTGCAGCGCTATCCGGATCTGCGGCAGTATCCCGGCGGGCCGCCCGAGCGGCCGTACGACGCGGCCGGCTGGACGCTGCCGCTGCAGATGGGCGTTCGCGTGCTCGCCGCGACGACGCCGCTCGACGACGACACGCGCGCGAAGCTGAAGCCGATCGGCGCGATGCCGGAACCGAAGGTGAAGCCGACGCCGTACGAACCGGCGCCGCGCGCCGATGCGGCGACGTTCGACAGCGTGCCCGGCCTCGGCTTCAACAGCGATCCGGCGGCAGCCGCGATCGTCCCGGCCGACGGACGCATCACCGGCTCCGGCGACGTGCTCGTCCTCGATCCCGCGCAGAACAACACGTTCAAGGCGATCAATCGCGCCTGGCAGCAGGGCGCGACCGTGCAGGCGAGCGCTGGCGCGGCGGGCGCGCCGATCCGCTACACCGTGCGGGGGCTGTCCGCGGGGGCGCAGGAGGAGATCGTTCGCACGCTCGCGCTGCAGGCGGAGCGGACGCTGTCGGCGCCGGGCCGCGCGATCCGCAAACCGCGCCTTGGGTTGTTCCAGCCGTGGATCGGCAGCATGGACGAAGGCTGGACGCGCTGGGTGCTCGAGCAGTTCGGCTTTTCCTTCGTCGGCGTGCACCCGGAGGACTTCGCATCGCCGCTCGCCGATCGCATCGACGTGCTCATCGTCGCCGACGACGCGCGCGTGCCGGTCGCCGGCGCGCCGGGAGGCGGCCGCGGCGGCGTCCTGCGGCCGGAGTACGCGTATCAGCTGACGGCGCAGGATCTGGAGCGGCTCGATCAGTTCGTCCGCGGCGGCGGCACGCTCGTCTGCCTGAGCGGCGCGAGCGCGTTCGCGATTCAGCAGCTGAAGCTGCCGGTCAGGAACGTCGTTGCCGGCCTGCGGGCGGACGAATTCTTCCTGCGGGGATCGATCGTCGAGGTGACGACCGATCCGTCGCACCCGGTGATGGCGGGGATGCCGGCGAAGGCCGCGGTGTTCGTCGACGCCAGTCCGGTCTTCGAGCCGCAGCCGGGATTCGCGGGCACGGTGCTCGCGCGGTATCAGGATTCGGGATCGCCGCTGCTGTCGGGATACTTGATCGGCGAGAGCCACCTGCACGGGAAGGCGGCGGCGCTCGACGTGCCGCTCGGCGATGGGCACGTCGTGCTGATCGGATTCCGCCCCGAATGGCGTGGACAGCCATTCGGGACGTTCCGGGTCTTGTTCAACGCGGCGTTGTTCGCGCGCTGACTACTTCAAGAGCTGATCGACGAACCAGACGACGCGGTCCGGAGAGTCGCCGTACAGGTCGAAGCCATTGACCTGATACCGCACGACGCCGCCCTTGTCGACATACAGCGTGTCCGGCACGTTGTCGAATCCCATCGTCTTCTCGGCCTCGGTGGGATTGGCGCGCACGACCGGGAACGGGAACTTCATGTTTGCGAGATAGCGATCCAGCCGCTTGCTGTCCTCGTCGATGCTGACGAGGAGAAACTTCACGTTCGGGTTGTTCTGATATCTCGTGTACGCGGTCTTGAGATTCGGCAGCTCCGCCTTGCAGAGCCCGCACCACGACGCGAAGAAATTCAGCAGGACGACCTTGCCCTGGAGGTCTTTCGGCTCGTACGGCTTGCCGTCCACGGTGGTGAGCTTCAGCGCGGGCAGCGGACGATTGACGAGGCTCTTCAGCAACGCGGCCCTGCGCGCCTCGCGGCGGTGGGTCTCCTCTTCGGTCACCCAGTTGACGAACGGCTTTCCGGCGCCGGCGCTGCCGCGGACGTTCGGCAGCTCGCGGATGATGCGCTGCCGGATCTTCGGATCCGCGCCCGCGATCGTGAGCGCGTCGAGGTAGTACTCACGCGCCTTGTCCGGCTGCTTCTGCGTGACGTAGAGATCGCCGAGGTGCGAGAGGTTGATGAAGTCCGTGCCCTGCGACAGACGGTGCGATTCTTCGAGCTTCGCGGCGGCGCCGGCGAAGTCCTGCTTCATGAAGCGCGCCCAGCCGATGTAGTCCGCCGCGATCGCGCGGTTGCGCACGCGCGCCGACCCGACCTTCCCCTCCATCTGATAGGCGCTGAGGTTCTCGTCGATGAAGTGCTCGCCCGCCGCCTCCGCCTTTTCGGCCATCGCGATCGCGCGGTCGTACTCGCTGTGATCGAGCATCATCTGCGCGCCGGTGAAGTACGGCTGCGGGTCGGCCTGCGCCTTCGCGCGCGCCTCGACGGCGGCGGCGATCTGCGCCGTCGTTGCCGTCAGCGTGAGGGCGTTCAGTTTGTCGTCGAGCGCCTTCACCTCGGGCCGCGGCGGCGCGGGATCGACTTTGTCCGCCGCGGCGAAGCCTTCGGCAGTCTTCAACGCCTCCTTCGCCGACGCGCGCGCCGGATCGGCGGCGACGGCGGCGCGCAGCGCGGCGAGCGCCTTCTCGCGATACGCCGGTTCGTCGTGCCAGCCGGGGAAGACGCCTTCCTGCTGCCATCCCTTGAACGTGTAGATGCGGCCGAGCGCTTCGTTCGCCGCGGCGGCGGTCGTTTTGTCTTTCGCAGCGGCTTCGAGCGCGGCAATCGCGCTCTTCGACAGCCGTTGATTCCAGGCCGCCTGCCCTTTCTTGAGCTGCGCCTGCGCGGGGCTCTGCGCGGAGACGAGCGCCGTGGCGAGCCCCAGGCAGACAGCCGAGGTCAGAAACCTATAAGTGCGGGAGTTGTTCATGGTCCAGATATTTTAGATCAGTTGGCGGATGCGATCGCAGTGCGCGCGCGCAAAACGTGCGGCCTCGTCGGCGGTTGCGCCGCTCGCCGAGAGGCCGTCGACGAGTTGCCGTTCCGTGAGCCTGCCGGCATAACTGTGAAACCAGCGCACGTGATCCGCCGGGACGTCGCCCAGCTGTTGTCCTCGAAAAACTTCCGGACATATGGATCCTCGCGCGCGAAGCGCGCGTCGGCCGAGCGGCTGTCGCCGGCGTCCGTCATGGTGTAATGAGCGGCGATGGACGACGAGTTCCTCGTGACGTGCCCGTATTGCGGCGAGGAGGTGACGATCTATCTCGAGCCCGACGTGCGCGGAACCTTCGTCCAGGACTGCGAGGTGTGCTGCAACCCGTGGCGCGTGCGGGTGTCCGGCGCGGACGAGGATCGAACGATCGACATCGCTCGCGCCGACGGGTCGGAATAGCGCGCGGAGTCCGCGTGCTCCGCGCTATCCGCGGCGGCGCGCGGCGTTGACGGCCTTCATCTTTGCCACGCGGCCCGGGTTGGCTTTCGCGCGCGGCACGCTCGGCATCGGCCCGCGATGCTTCTTGCCCGGCGCGTCGACGACCCCGCCGCTGCGGCCGCGCGCGCGGGCTGCGGGTCGCGTCCCGGTCGATGCCGCCGGCCGCGCCGCGGCGGGTGTGGTCACGCCGAGCGCATCGCCGATCTGCTCGAGCAGGTGCGTCGCGCGGTCGCGAACGTCGGCCACCTGCCGCGCCACGGCCTCGCGGTCGATCAGGCCGTCGGCCTTGGCCTTGAGGCTGCCGATCGTGTGTCCGAGCTGCTCGGCAAACGCGACGATCCGCGCATCGACGTCGCCGGCTGCGGGCGGAGCCTGCGCCGCCTGCGGCTTCCCTTCGGTGTTCGTTCCGCTCGTCTTCCGCTTCGCCATCAGTGTCCCCCCATCGCCGCGGCGTGAATCGCCGGCCGGGCGAGAGCACGTTCCATGCCCGCCGGATCGCAGAAAACCACGCGTCGCGCGCACGTTCACGTCTGAAAATCCGCCACTCGGCGACACCAGCGTCTCCTGGCGGACACCGCGCCGCACCCGGATTCAACCAGGTTGAAACCAGGTTAGAACCAGGTTGAAACCAGGTTGAAACCTGGTAATTACCTGGTTGGAACCAGGTGCGATCCGCGGGCCACTGCGACCTCGACGATCGTCGACGGCAGCCAGGCGGCGCCGAAGAGCGCGCGCGTGGCGGTGAATACGAGATGGGCGGCCAGGCTGAAAGCCAGCAGCTGCGGCGCCGGCGCGTACGCGCCGAAGAAGAACACCCACGCCGCCTGCGTCGTGCCGAGATGCGCGACGGTCACCGGCAGCGCCGCGATCATGAAGACGACCGGCAGGAACGTCAGCAGCTGCGCGAATGGAATGTGAATGCCGAAGGCATGCGCCGCGTAATAGTGCAGGCAGAGCGAGACGAAGAACATCGGCGCGCGCAGCAGGACGATCTCGACGTAGCGCGCCGGCGTCGCGAGCCGGAACGTCCGCGCCAGCGACCAGTCGCGCGGCGCAAGCAGCCACCGGACGAGGATCCAGCCGGCCGCGACCGCCGCCGCGACGATCAACAGGCTCCGCGACACCTCCGCTCGCAGCCCGAGCAGCCCGAGCATCGACCACAGCACCAGCTGCGTGTATTCCGTGAGCACGAGGAACAGCACGGTGCTCCCGAGCTCGAGAAACGGCGCGCGGAGCCGCCGCGTCAGGTACGCCGCCAGCGCGCCGCGCCCGAGGTTCGTGTTGAAGAAGCCGACGACGTAGGAGACCGCGCGCACCGCCAGCAGCTCGCGGTACGGCACGCCGCCGTGAAACCAGCGGACGACCGCAGCCAGCACCAGCGTGTCCCACGCGAAGTAGAACAGCGTGTTCGCGAACATGAGCGGCAGGAACACGCGGAGGTCCGCGTCGCGGAGCGCCTGGACGAGCGCGGCCCCAGGGACGCGGCGCAGGATCAGCGCGAAGATGATCGCCGTCGCGGCGATCGCGCCCGCGCGCCGCAGCGCGATCCGCGGCGTCGCGCGCCTCTCCCGAGCCTCGCCGGCGATCATCGGAACAGATCCCGCGCGGCGTCGCGCACGAGCTCCGCGCCGCGGCCGCTGCCGATCCAGTCGGCCGCGCCGCGGACGATCGCGACCGGCAGGCGCGCGGTCTTGCGCATGACGAGCTCGGCGGCGCTCGCGATCTCGTCCGCGATCGCCATCACCGTGGACGAGAGCTCGCGGCCGTAGACGTCGCGGCAGCCGCGATAGTCGGCGAGCGGCCGCAGCCCCGCGACGCCGAGCGCGACGTTCACCACGCCTTCACGCCACGGCCGCCCGAACGTATCGGAGACGATGACGGCGATGTCGCGCTCGAACGCCGCGGCGAGCGCGGCGCGAATCCACGCCGCCGACGCGTCGGGATCGCGCGGCAGGAGCGTGACGAAGCCGCGCGCCACGTTCGACGCGTCGACGCCCGCGTTGGCGCACACGAACCCGTGATGCGTTTCGGCGATCAGGATGCCGCGCTCCATCCGCACGACGCGCGCCGACTCGCGCAGCACGACCTCGACGACGCGCGCGTCCTTGTCGTACGCCGCCGCCCACTCGACCGCGCGCGCCGACGGCGTCACCTCGTCGAGGCGAACGAGCGCGCCCTCGGATTTCGACACGATCTTCTGCGCGACGACGAAGACGTCGCCGTGATCGACGCTGCGGCCCGCCCGCGCGACGCCATCAACGACGAGCGCCGCCACGTCGGCGCCCGGCGTCACCTCCGGCATGCCGGGGAGCGCGACGACGTGGAGCTCGGACGCCACCGCGGATCTCGCCGCGTCAGCGATTGGCGTGGACTTTTTCCGGGGCGATCTTCACGATCACGCGCACTTCGCCCGGCTGGCGGTACGGATACTTGTCCTTGTCGAGATATTTCTTCGCCATCTTGTCGATGTGCGCGTCGGCGTCCTTCTCCTTCAGCTCGACGACGCGTCCCTGGATGCCGAGATAGCGGTAGGGATTCGCGGGATCGGCAATCGCGAGCGCGACGCGCGGGTTGCGCTCCAGGTTCTTCGTCTTCACGCGGCCGCGCGCCGTGTTCACGAGCAGGTGCGAGCCGTCGTAGTCCACCCAGACGGGCGTCACCTGCGGGCTGCCGTCGGCATTCACCGTGGCGAGCTGCGCGAAGGCGCGCGTGTTCGGCTGCAGGAGGTCGGCGTGCGAGGCGGGGATCGTCGTGGCCATCGGTTCGCTCCAATCGTTCATGCGAAGTGCAGCAGCAGCGCCGCAGCCGCCGATCGTATCAGAGGCCGACGACGCGGAACCGCGCATCGTGGCGCTTGTGCCGCCTGTTGATCGCGACGGCCAGCGCCGTGAGCTGCTCGATGGATCGCGCGCGCGACAGCGGGCCGACGTCCACGCCGCGCAGCTGCGGCAGCGCCGCCACGAGGGCGAGCGCCCGTTCGCGCGCGGCGTCGGAATCGCCGCAGACGAACTCGTCGCAGTCGAGCGGCTCGTCGACGCGATCGAGCAGGTGCGCGGGAATCGTCTTGAAGGCGCACGCGAGCGCGACCGCCGGCGGTAGTTTCGCGCGAATGTGCTCGGCGGCGGACCCTTCCGCGACCTCGAGCATCGCCATCTTGCCGCCCGCAAACGTGAGCGGCACGGTGAGATCGATCACGACCGCGCCCGATCGCATCCGCGGCCCGACGTCGTCGACGAGCGCGTCGATCGTCGCGAACGGCACGGCGAGCACGACCGTATCCGCGTCGGCGGCGGCCGCGCCGTTTGCGGCGACATCGACGGCGCCGCTCCACGCTGCGGTGATCGCCCGCGCGCGCTCGGGATCGCGCGAGCCGACGACGACGCGAACGCCCGCGGCGGCGAGCCGGCGCGCCAGGCCGCTGCCCTGTTGCCCGGTGCCGCCGAGAATTGCGACCGAGTCGATGCGCACGCCGGAGCTATTGTAGAGCGAGCGTCAGACGATCAATCCCAGCCGCGCGAGCGTCGCCATCAGCTCCCGGGTCTCTTCGTTCGAACGCCCGCCCGCCAGCCCGTCGCGCACGGCGCTCGCCTCGTCGGGTTCGAGCGGGAAGCCGTTCCCCATGACCTCGCTCGGCACGGAACAGCCTTTTCCCTGATCGATCGCGTACGCGATCGCGCGCTCGAGCACCGGCGTCGCGTAATACCGGCGCGGCGATCCACTCTCGGCGGCGGCGAAGGCTTTCGCAAACGGAATCAGCACGCCGGCCGCGACGAGAAAGATGAGATTCCTCGCGATCTCGTCCGCGTTGCCGCCGCGGGCCGACAGCGAGGCGACCGCGTCGGCGATCGTCAGCGATCCGCGCGCCATCAGCGCGCGCACGTCGCGGATGAAGCCGTCGTGAAACGCGATCTCGCCGCGCGGAACGGCGGCCTTCGTCGGGATCGCGGACGGCGCCCGCGCGCTGCCGATCACGGCGGCGAACACCGCCTCGGGGCGCGCGCGGCTCGACGCCTCGTCGCCGCGCACGAAGACGTCGCGGCGGAAGCGCTGGTTGGTCGCGAAGTCGGTGGCGAGCTGCCGCTGCCGCTCCGTCTCGAGCGCCGCGACCGCTTTCGCCGACTCCGCGTCGAGCACGAGCGCCGGATGATTCTCGGCGAGCGTCGCGCTGCCGACCCACCGCAGGCCGGCGTCGGCGAGCTCGTCGGCGACGTCCACGGAGAAGAACGGCTGCCACGCCGCGTTCATGAACTCGTGGACGATGTACTGCGTGTCGCGTTTGTGGTACGCCTCGATGGCGATCAGCGCCGACGGGTTCGCCTTGAAGTAGCGCGGCCGCGCGCGGCTGAACGCGGTCAACGCATCGAGCGCCGCGGCGGTGCGCTGTGCGGTGTCGCCGCTCGCGGTCGCCGACAATTCGACGAGCAGCTTGCGCAGCGGCGCTTCGCTCGCCCACCCGGGCAGCGCGTTGTAGCTGACGTAGGCGATCCCGCCCGGCTTGAGCAGCGCGCGAATGACGCGCCGCACGGCGCCGCGCGCGTCCGCATCGACCCAGCTGTAGACGCCGTGAAGGACGATGAAATCGCACGGCGGCAGACCGCGCGCGACGATCTGATCGAAGTCCGCCTCGTGAAACGTGACGTTGGTCACGCCGAGCGCGGCCGCGTGTCGCCGGCCGCCTTCGACGTGCGCGGGAATGATGTCGCAGCCGTGGAAGTCGCCGCGGGGAAACGCGCCGGCGTTGACGACGGTGGAGGCGCCGAAACCGCAGCCGAGCTCGAGATACACGAACGCGCCGTCGAGCGCCCGCGGCGCGGCGCCGTTCAGGACCGCCGCGTAGTTCAACCAGGCCGGAGAGAGCTCGCGAAAAAACTGATCGGTATAGCTCGTGTCGGTGACGTAGCCGTGCGCGGCCATTTGCGGTAGAATAGTGGATTCCTCCACTCCAATTTTTCGTGGTGCCATGATCTCAGTTCAAGGTGTGTCGATGCGGTTCGGGTCGAAGGTGCTCTTCGAGGACGTCACGACGACGTTCTCCACGGGGCGCCGCTACGGATTGACGGGGCCGAACGGCGCCGGCAAATCGACCTTCATGAAGCTTCTCACCGGCGAGCTGCCGCCGCAGCGCGGCACGGTCGCGCGGCCCGACAAGCTCGGCGTGCTGCGCCAGGATCAGTTCGCCTTCGACAGCGTCCGCGTGATCGACGCGGTGATCATGGGCAACGAGCGGCTCTGGTCGGCGCTGCAGGAGCGGGAAGGCCTGTATGCGAAGAGCGACCTGACCGACGCCGAAGGGATGCGTCTCGGCGAACTCGAGGGGATCGTCGGCGACGAGGACGGGTACGAGGCGGAGAGCAACGCGGCGATTCTCCTCCAGGGCCTCGACATTCCCGACGCGCTGCACGAGCGCCGGATGGCGGAGCTGCAGGGCGGACAGAAAGTCCGCGTGCTCCTCGCGCAGGCGCTCTTCGGACGGCCGCAGGCGCTGCTGCTCGACGAGCCGACGAACCACCTGGACCTCGACTCGATCCACTGGCTGCGCGAGTTCCTGCTGCGCTACGAGGGCACGCTGATTGTCATCTCGCACGATCGGCATTTCCTGAACGGCATCTGCACGCACATCGCGGACATCGACTACCAGACGATCATCACCTACACCGGCGGCTACGACGACATGGTGCTGGCGAAGACGCAGATCCGCTCCCGCGTCGAGGCCGAGAACGCGCAGCGCGAGAAGAAAATCGCGCAGCTGCAGGACTTCATCGCGCGCTTCTCCGCCGGCACGCGCGCGAGCCAGGTGACGTCGCGCAAGAAAGAAGTGGAGCGGCTCCAGACGACCGAGCTCGCGCGCTCGAACATCCAGCGTCCGTATATCCGCTTCACGATGCATCGCCCGTCGGGCCGCGTGGCGCTCGAGGCGAAGGGCGTCCGCAAGTCGTTCGGCGATCTGCGCGTGATCGACGGGTTCGACGCCATCGTCAACCGCGGCGAGAAGATCGTTCTCGTCGGCCGCAACGGCGTGGGCAAGACGACGATGCTGAAGGCGCTCTTGGCCGGCGCGCCGAACCTCGCCGCGTCGCCGCGCGACATCGATGCCGGCGCGGTGAGGTGGGGCCACGAAGTGTCGGTCGGCTACTTCCCGCAGGATCACACGGGCGTCATCGAGAGGGGGCTGACCGCCGTCGAGTGGCTGCACCGCTTCGACCCCGACGCGTCGCGCCAGGACATTCACGGCCTCCTCGGGCAGATGCTCTTCAGCGGCGAGGAAGGGCTGAAGCCGACCGACGCGCTCTCGGGCGGCGAGACGGCGCGGCTGCTCTTCTGCCGCATCATGCTGCAGAAGCCGAACGTCCTCGTGCTCGACGAGCCGACCAACCACCTCGACCTCGAGTCGATCAACGCGCTGAACGTCGCGCTGCAGAAGTACGAGGGCACGGTCTTTCTCGTGACGCACGACGAAGATCTGATGGACGAAGTCGGCACGCGCCTCTGGCGCTTCGACGGCGGCGCGATCGAGGATTTCAAGGGGACCCACGAGGAATACACGGCGTCGCTCGTCTGACGCGAAGCCGCGTTATCATGAGGCGCATGACCGCACGCCGATCCTTTCTCGCGCGACTCGCCGCTGCGGCGGCGGCACTCGGGTTCCCCGCGGCGTCGGCGCGCGCGCAGGACGCGGCGCCAGCCAAACCCTCGCCCGATTCGCGCTGGCAGGCGGCGCGCGAATCGAAAGACGATTGGTTCGATCAGGTGCCCGGCCGGCACCGCCTCGTCTTCGATGCCGTCTCCCCCGACGGCGTCGCGAGCGCGATTCAATTCACCAATAATTTCTTCACCGGCAACCGGAACGGGTACTCGCTCGAGCCGGCGGACGTGGCGGTGGTCATCGTCATGCGCCACCGCGCGACGCAGTTCGCGTTCACCGACGCCGTCTGGGCGAAGTACGGCGCGGCGCTCTCCGAGTCCGACAAGTTCACCGATCCGAAGACGGGCCAGGCGCCGTCGGTCAACTTCTACCGCGGCGGCCTCGACGGGCACGTCAAACGCGGCGTCCACCTCGCCGTGTGCGACCTCTCCACCCATCGTCTCGCCAGCTTCATCGCGCGCAAGACCGAGGGGAAGGCCGACGAGATCTACAAGGAGCTGACGGCGAACGCGCTGGGCAACGTCCACTTCGTCCCCGCCGGCATCGTCGCCGTCAACCGCGCGCAGGAGCGCGGCTACGCGCTGGCGTCGGTCAATTAAGAATTACAGGAATTAAGAATTAAGAATTCGTCGAGACGGTAGGGACGCGAATTCTTAATTCCTAATTCTCAATTCTTGATTTCGGCGCGAGCGCTACAATGCCCGCCATGCGTTCACTCATAATCGCGGGTTGCGCCGCCGTCCTCGTGTGCGCGGCGATCGCGCCCGGGCGCGCGCAGGGAAAGCGCCGCGCGCGCGACCTCGGGATTCCGTTCGACGGCACGCCCGGACCGCTCAACGCCATCACCGACGTCGCCGGCGTCGAGGTCGGCATGACGACGCTCGTCTCCGGCGACGGACCGCTGAAGGTCGGCGCCGGTCCCGTCCGCACCGGCGTCACGGCGATTCTGCCGCGCGGCAAAAATGGACGCGAGCAGGTCTTCGCCGGATGGTTCTCGCTGAACGGCAACGGCGAGATGACGGGGACGACGTGGATCGAGGAAGCGGGGTTCCTCGAGGGACCGGTCCTCATCACCAACACGCACAGCGTCGGCGTCGTGCGCGACGCGTCGATCAAATGGTCCGTCGATCACGGGCGCACGGCGCAGGCGTGGTCGCTGCCCGTCGTCGCCGAGACGTGGGACGGATTTCTCAACGACATCAACGGCTTTCACGTGAAGCCGGAGCACGTCTTCGCGGCGCTCGACGGCGCGCGCGGCGGCCGCGTCGACGAAGGCAACGTCGGCGGCGGCACCGGGATGCGCTGCTACGGGTTCAAGTGCGGCACCGGCACCGCGTCGCGCAAGATCGCCGCGCAGTTCGGCGGCTACACGGTCGGCGTGCTCGTGCAGGCGAACCACGGCACGCGCGAGCTGCTGCGCGTTGCGGGCGTCCCGGTCGGCAAGGAGATCCCCGAGCAGCCCGCGCGGCGCGCTGCTGACGCGTCGCGCGCCGGCGATGCGCTCGGCGAAACCGGATCGATCATCATCGTCGTCGCGACCGACGCGCCGCTGCTGCCGCATCAGCTGAAGCGGATCGCGCGCCGCGCGTCGCTCGGCCTCGCGCGTACCGGCAGCGTGTCGAGCAACGGATCCGGCGACATCTTCATCGCGTTCTCGACGGCGAACAGCGGCGCCGCGGAGGCGGCCGCGACCGCGCAGGTGGCCATGCTCTCGAATGCACGGATTGGCGCGGTGTTCGAAGCGACCGTGGAGGCGACCGAGGAAGCGATCATCAATGCGCTGGTCGCCGCCGAGACGATGACCGGCGTCGACGGCCATCGCACGGAGGCGATTTCGCACGACGCGCTCCTTGCAGCGATGCGCAAGTACAACGGTCTCAGCAGGTAGCGCGCGGTGCGTGGTATGCTCGGGGTCTCCCAAGGAGTCACGACATGAAGGTCCGCCTGACGGCGTTCGGTGTACTCGTCGCCGCGCTCACCGCCATGGCCGTGTCGCTGCCGGCTGCCGACGGCACGGCCGGCGTCCCGGCGAAGCCGACGTTCACGAGGGACGTCCTGCCGATCTTCCAGAAATCGTGTCAGGACTGCCATCGGCCCGGGCAGATGGCGCCGTTCTCGCTGATCAACTACGAAGATGCGCGGCCGTGGGCGCGATCGATCAAGGACAAGGTGGTGTCGCGCTACATGCCGCCATGGCATCTCGATCGGACCATTGGCGAGTACTCGCCCGATCCGTCGCTGAGCGACGCCGAAGTCGAAACGATCGCGCGATGGGTGGACACCGGGTCGCCGAAGGGCGATCCGAAGGACGCGCCGGCGCAGCGCGTCTTCCCGGCGAACGACACGTGGCAGTTCGGCGAAGAGCCGGATCTGATCGTCACGAGCCCGCCGATCACGATTCCGGCGAGCGGACCCGATCTCTATCCCGAGCCCGAAGCGCCGACGGGCATGACCGAGGATCGCTACGTCAGGTGGATCCAGGTGATGCCGGGCGACACGCAGGTCGTCCACCACACGCTCGTCTTCGCGGTGCAGGACTCGCCGTCCAACGGCATGCCGATCATTCCGGGCATCTCGAGCGCGATTCCGCCCGGCGCCACCCGCGCGCTCACGCGGCAGGAGAACGGCGCGGCGCGCATCGTGACGTCGATGCTCACCGAGTACGCGCGCGGCAACGACGGCGACATCTTCGACGACGGGCAGGCGAAGATGCTCGCGGCCGGCAGCTCGCTGCGCTGGCAGTTCCACTACCACCCGAACGGCAAGACCGCCGTCACCGATCGCACGCGCGTCGGGATCAAGTTCTGGCCGAAGGGATGGCAGCCGAAGCATCTGATTTCGACCATGGCGCTCGCGTCGCCCGAGACGCTGTCGATTCCGCCGGGCGAGGCCAACGCGCGCAGCGATTCGTATTTCCCGCTCGCGGGGCCGGCGCGCCTTCTGAGCTATCAGCCGCACATGCACTACCGCGGCAAGCGGATGGTGCTCGAGGCGATCCTGCCGACGGGTCAGGTGGAAACGATCACCGACGTGAACCGGTTCACGTGGACGTGGCAGATCACCTATCCGTACAAGAACCGGCCGGCGTTCCCGAAAGGGACCGTGCTGCACTCGATCGCGTACCACGACAACTCGCCGGCGAACAAAGAAAACCCGGATCCGACGGCGTTCGTCGGCTGGGGCGATCGCACGGTCGACGAGATGAACATCGGCTGGCTCGACTTCTACTACATCAGCGACGAGGAGTACGCGGCGCTCCAGAAACAGAAGGCCGGCGCCTCGCACACGGCCGCGCAGCAGTAGTCGCGTGCGGGCGGGCCTGAAGGCCCGGCCCTACGTACCGGAATCGTAGGGGACGGCCTTCAGGCCGTCCCGCCCCTTCCCCAACCGATCGACGCGCTCCTCCGTCCAAGTCGCCATGAGCGGCCTCGCGCAGGACGTTCGCTTCGCGTTCCGCACGCTCCGCAAGACGCCGGCGTTCACGGCGCTGACCGTCGCCGTTCTCGCGCTCGGCATCGGCGCGAACACCGCCATCTTCAGCCTGGTCGACGCCGCGCTGTTCCGGCCGCTGCCCTTCCCCGATCCCGATCGCCTCGTGATGCTGTGGGAGCGCGCGCCGGCGTACGCCCACAACCGCGTCGCGCCGCTGAACTACGTCGACTGGAGCGACCAGAACCAAGTCTTCTCTTCGATGGCCGCGGTGTCCGGCGGCGGACGGACGCTGACGATCGGCGGACGCGAGCCGGAACGGATCCCCGGCCAGTCGGTGACGGCGGCGTTCTTCGATGTTCTCGGCGTCCGCGCGCTGATGGGGCGCACGTTCACCGCCGCGGACGCCGTGATGAAGCCGACGACTGTCGTGATCAGCGAGCGATTGTGGAAGCGCCGCTTCGCGGGCGACCGCGGCATGGTCGGCCGGACGATCGCGCTCGACAGCGAGCCGTTCACCGTGATCGGCGTCGTGCCGGCCTCGTTCGAGATCCTCTTCCCCGCCGATCTGTGGACGCCCTATCTGCCGCGCCGCACACCCGAGCAGCGGCGGATGCACTACATGCAGGTCCTCGCGCGGCTCGAGCCGGACGTCACGCTCGACCGGGCGCGCGCCAACATGGAGGACGTCGCGCGGCGCATCGCCGTTGCCTCGCCAGCGACGAACGCGCGATGGTCCGTCACGATCGAGCCGCTCGAGCAGGCGCTCGTGGGCGGCGATCTGCACGCCACGTCGATCGCGCTCGCTGCGATCGTCGTCTTCGTCCTCGTCACCGTGTGCGCGAACGTCGCGAACCTGCTGCTCGCGCGCGGCGTCGGCCGCACGCGCGAGATCGCGGTGCGCGCGGCGCTCGGCGGCGGCCGCGGGCGCATCGTGCGGCAGCTGCTCACCGAAAGCGTGCTCCTCGCGGCGGCCGGCGGCGCGGGCGGCTGGGCGGTTGCGCTGGGGCTTGTGCGCGCGGCGCCTGCGGTGATGCCCCCGGGCACGCTGCCGCAGGGCATCGCGCTGACGATGGACGCGCGGCTCGCGCTGTTTGGCGCGGCGATCTCGATTGCAGCCGCGCTCCTCTTCGGCCTCGCGCCGGCGTGGCACGCCTCGCGGATCGAGATCGCCGCGGCGCTCACGGCGGGCGGGCGAAGCGCCACCGGATCGGCGACGTCGTTCCGCGCAGCGCTCGCTGCCGTCGAGGTCGGGATCGCGGTTGTGCTCGTGTCCGGCGCGACACTGCTGGTGCGGACCGTCACGTCGCTCGGCCGGGTCGATCCCGGCTACACCGCGCCGAACGTGCTGACGATGTATGTCAGCCCGCCGCTCACCCGCTACGCGACGCCTGAACGCGCGCTTCAGTTCTACGAGGGCGCGAAGCGTGCGATTGCGGCGCTGCCCGGCGTTCGCGCGGTCGCGATCGGCGGCAGTCTTCCGCTCGACGGCTGGGACATCGGGCAGGGGTTCCAGATCGTCGGCGATCCGCCTGTGGACAAATCCAGCCAGCCGTCGGCGCACTATCAGATCGTCGGCGCCGAATACTTCGCCGTGCTCGGCATCCCGATTCTGCGCGGCCGCGCGTTCGCGGATCGCGACACCGCGGCGGCGCCGCCCGTCTGCATCGTCAACGAGGAATTCGTCCGCCGGTATTTCGCGAACCGCAACCCGATCGGCGCGCGCGTCAGCGTCAGCGCGATGGATCCGGCCGGGCCTCGCGCGGTGGAGCGCGAAGTGGTCGGCGTCTCGCGGCAGGTGAGAGTCGAGGGGCTGGGCGAGAAGCAAGAGACGGTCGAGATCTACGTGCCGGTCGCGCAGAACCCCTGGTACTCGGCAGCGATCGCGGTGAAGACGGCGGACGATCCGCGCGCGCTCGCGCCGGCGATCCGCGCGGCGGTCGCGCGCGTCGACCCGGAGCTGCCGATCACGCGCCTGCGCACGATGGACGACGTGGCGGCCGAATCGATCGCGGAGCCGCGCTTTCGGGCGGAGCTCGTCGGCCTCTTCGCGCTGCTCGCGCTCGCGCTCGCCGCGGCCGGCGTGTTCGGCGTCCTCGTGTTCGGCGTGAACCAGCGGCTGCGCGAGTTCGGCATTCGCCTCGCGCTTGGCGCGCGGCCGGGCGACGTCGTGCGGCTCGTCGCGGCGTCCGCGCTTCGCATCGTCGCGGCGGGCGTCGCGGCAGGCACGATCGCGGCCGCGGCGCTCGGACGCTTCCTCGGCGCGCTGCTCTTCGGCGTCGGCGCGCTCGACCCGGTGGCGCTGGCGGCGCCCGCAGCGCTCCTGCTCGGCGTCGCGCTCATCGCGTGCGCCGCGCCCGCCCTCCGCGCGATCCGCGTCGATCCCGCCGCGTCGCTGCGCGTGGAATGATCTCGGGTATCCTCTCCTCCGCGTGGCGGACTACGAGACGTTCGCGCTCGGCGACTTCCCGCTGCAGTCGGGATCCACGCTGTGGCAGGCGCGCCTCGCCTACAAGACCTACGGCCGCCTGAGCGCGGCGCGCGACAACGCCGTCCTCATCCCGACCTTCTACGCCGGCCATCACACCGACTGCGAGTTGATGTTCGCGCCGGGACGGGCCATCGATCCCGCGAAGCACTTTGTCGTCGTCGTCAACATGTTCGGCAACGGATTATCCTCGTCGCCGAGCAACGCGCCGGTACCGATCGACCGCGCGGCGTTTCCGCGCGTCACGATCTACGACAACGTCGTCGCGCAGCATCGGCTCGTGACGCAGCATCTCGGGCTCGCGCGCCTGGCGCTTGTCGCCGGCTTCTCGATGGGCCTCAGCAGGCGTTCCACTGGGGCGCGCTCTTTCCGGACATGGTGGGCGCCGTCGCCGCCATCTGCGGGACGGCCCGCACGTCGCCGCACAACGCCGTCTTTCTCGAGGGGCTGCGGGCGGCGCTGACGGCGGACGCCGCGTTCGACGACGGCTGGTACGACGCGCCGCCGGTGAAGGGGCTGATCGCCTTCGCGCGCGTGTACGCCGGCTGGGTCTACTCGCAGGACTTCTACCGGCAGCGCGAGCACACGAAGCTGGGCCTGGCGTCGATAGACGACGTGCTGCGGTTCTCCGAGCAGCGCTACCGGTCGCGCGACGCGAACGATCTGCTGGCGATGCTGTGGACGTGGCAGCACGCCGACGTGAGCGCGAACGACCGCTTCAAGGGCGACGTCGCGGCGGCGCTGAAAGCGATCATCGCGCGCGCAATCGTGATGCCGAGCGAGACGGACCTCTACTTCCGCGTCCGCGACAACGAGCTGGAAGTGCGGCACATGCCGAACGCGCAGCTGCGCGCCATTCCGTCGATCTGGGGGCACGCCGCCGGCCGCGGGACCAACCCGGTCGACAACGCGTTCATCGACGCCGCGATCCGAGACCTCTTGACAACCTAAAGGTCGAGCGCGATGATGGGCGCTGCTGTTGGCGCCCTGAATGAGCGACCCGAATGAGCAGCGATAAGCTCGACGTCCCGCAGGGCACGCTCGACCTGATGATCCTCACGATCCTGAGCCGCGAGCCGATGCACGGCTACGGGATCTCGCAGCGGCTCGCCGCGCTCAGCCACGACGACTTCCAGGTCAATCCCGGTTCGCTCTTCCCGTCGCTCTACCGCCTCGAGCAGGACGGCACGCTCAAAGCCGAGTGGCGCGCGACCGAGAACAACCGGAACGCGAAGTACTACCGCCTCACGGCCGCCGGCCGGAAGGAGCTCGAGCGGCACCGGCAGCACTGGAAGCGCATCTCATTCGCCATCGCAAGCGTGCTGGAGGGCGCATGAAGATCCTCCATCGTCTGCGCGCCGTCGTTCGCCTGCTGCTGCGGCGGGACGCGGCCGATGCGCGGCTGGACGAGGAGCTGCAGGCATACGTCGAGCTCTCGGCGGCGGCCAAGATGCGCGACGGCAGCGCGCCCGCCGAGGCGCGGCGCCTCGCGCGGCTGGAGCTTGGCGGCGTCGAGCCCGTGAAAGAGCGCGTCCGCGCCGAGCGCCACGGCGCGCGCCTCGACGAGGTCGTTCGCGACGTCCGCTACGCCTTCCGGATGTTCGCCGCACGTCCGGGTCTCGCCGCCACAATCGTGGCGACGCTCGCGCTCGCCATCGGCGCCAACACCGCGATCTTCAGCCTCGTGGACGCCTTGATGCTGCGCTGGCTCCCCGTCCGCGATCCGCAGGACCTCGTGCAGCTGACGCTGCAGCCGGGCGACGCGAAGCTGCCGTCCGAGAGCTTCTCGTATCCGATCGTGCGCGCGCTCGACGATCAGCGCGATCTCTTCGCCGGCGTCGCCGGCTTCAGCAGCTACCCGTTCGACGTCGGTGATCGCGGCGCCGTCCGGCGCGTGTCCGGCGCGCTCGTCACGGGCAGCTACTACGAGACGCTCGGCGTGAACGCGGCCGCGGGCCGCCTGCTCCGGCGCGACGACGACGAAGTCGGCACTCCCGTGGCGGCCGTGATCAGCGACGGCTTCTGGCAGCGCGGCTTCGATCGCGCCGCGGACGTGGTCGGCCGTACGGTGACGCTCAACCGCATCGCTGCGACGATCGTCGGCGTCAGCGCGCCCGGCTTCGTCGGCGCGAACGTCGGATGGGTCGCCGACGTCACGATTCCCGTTGCGGCGCTGCCGCAGGTGAGCCCGCAAGCCGCGCCGCTCCTCGGCCCCGGGAACATCTGGCTGCGCGTGCTCGCGCGGCCGCGCCCCGGCCTCGCCGCTCCCGACATCGCGTCGCGGCTGAACGTCCTGTGGCCGCGCATCGCCGACTCGGTGATCGCGCCCCACTGGCCGGCGTCGAGGCGCCAGGCGATGGCGGACGCCGTGTTCCGCGCCGGCCCCGGCGGCACCGGCTGGACGCCGCTGCGCCAGATGTACGTGACGCCGCTGTTCGTCCTGACGGCGATCGTCGTGCTCGTGCTGCTCATCGCGTGCGCGAACGTCGCGAGCCTGCTGCTCGCGCACGCGTCCGCGCGACGCCGCGAGATCGCGGTTCGCCTCGCGCTTGGCGCCGGGCGAGCCCGAATCGTCAGGCAGCTCCTGATCGAAAGCCTGCTGCTCGCGGCCATGGGCGCCGCAGGCGGCCTGACGATCGCCGTCGTCGCGGGCCGGTTCCTCGTCGAGCTGATCTCGACGGGACCGGTGCGCGTCGTCTTCGATCTGACGCCGAACGCGCACGTCGTCGCGTTCACGAGCGGCGTCGCCGTCGCGACGGCCGTGATCTTCGGCATCGTGCCGGCGCTGCAGGCGACGTCCGCGGCGCCGGCGGCCGGCCTGAGCGACGACGCGAGGACGAGCGCGTCGCGATCGCGGCTGCTGCCGGCGCTCGTGAGCGCGCAGGTCGCGCTCTCGCTCGTGCTCGCCGTCGGCGCGGGCCTCTTCATCCGCACCCTGCAGAATCTCGAGCGCTTCGACGCCGGCTTCAACGCGACCGGCGTGGTGCTCGCAGACCTCGAGGGCCGCCGCACGTCGGTGCCGCAGGATCTCGTGGACGCGCTCGGCCGGCTGCCGGGCGTCGTCTCGGCGAGCGTCTCGACCCACACGCCGCTCTCCGGATCGACGTGGAGCGAGCCGGCGGTGCCCGCGGGACAGCCGATTCCCGAACGCGACAACGCGTACTTCGTCGGGGCCGGCCCGCGGTTCTTCGCGACGCTGCAGATTCCGATCGTCGCGGGACGCGATTTCTCGGCGCGCGACGGGTCCGCGAGCGCCGACGTCGCCGTGATCAACGAGCGATACGCGCAGCGCTTCTTCGCCGGCGCCACTCCGGTGGGCCGGCATCTGGCGGCAACCGTCAGGGGACGCCGGCGCGATCTCGAGATCGTCGGCGTCGTCGGGAACACGAACGCGGCCGGCCTGCGCGCCGCGGCGCCCGCGACGGTGTACGTCGCGTACGCGCAACTCGCCGGCGATTTCCCGACGACAATCGCCGTTCGCGCTGCCGGTCCGCCCGGCCGCGTTGCGACGGCGATCGAGCAGACGCTGCGCGCGCGGATGCCCGACGCGACGATCGACGTCCGCCCGCTCTCGAGGCAGATCGATGCGACGCTCGTGCGGGAGCGCGTGCTCGCCACGCTTGCCGGCGCGTTCGGCATCGTCGCGGTCGGCCTCACGTGCATCGGGCTGTACGGACTGCTCGCCTACACGGTCGTCCGGCGCACGAAGGAGATCGGCATCCGCATGGCCATGGGCGCGCGGCGGGCGCAGGTGATCGTGATGGTGATCGACGACGCAGCCCGGCGCGTCGCGGCGGGCCTTGCTTTCGGGCTGCCGGCCGCGTGGGCCGCGGCGCGCGGTATCGAGTCGATCCTGTTCGGGCTGAAGCCGACCGATCCGGCCGCGGTCGGCGCCGCGATTGCCGTGCTCGCCGCCGCCGCGCTCGCAGCAGCGTACCTGCCGGCGCGACGCGCGTCGCGCGTCGACCCGCTGACCGCGCTGCGCCACGAATAGTCTTCGCGGTCTTTGCCCGCTTTGCGCCTTTTGCTTACTCCGCGAAATGCGAATCGGCCCACACGAACGGCGTGCGCTTGTTCGCCTGCAGCTTGTCGCCCGGCGGCGCCACCTGGAGATCCTCGAAGCCGCGCAGCGTCTGGTGAATCGCGGGCTCCGCGCGTTGAATGTGCCCCTCGGCGCTGACGATCAGCCGCGCGACCGCGTGCTCGAGCAGGTAGAGATTGCCGTCGGAGTTCATCGTGGCGACGCGGATGCCGAGAAACGCGCCGCCGTCGGCGGTGGAGCTGCGCTCGGCGTCGGCCGCATCGAGCGCGGCCGAGAGCGTCACCACCTCCACGCCTCCCGCCTTCACCACCAGCGGCGTCTTCGGCGTCGTCACCGGAATGTTCGGATGCACTTTGTCGATGAGGGGCACCCAGGCCGGCTTCGGCGTGCGCTTCGGGCTCCAGACGGCCGGCTCGACGCGCAGCACCGCGGCGTCGCGGTTGCCGCCGTTCGAGAACGCGATCCCCATGTAGACGCCGCCCTGGTTCGTCATGTAGGAGACCTCGGTCACCGTGACCTCGAGATCCTGCTTCGTATAGATGAAGCTGCGGTAGAAGCTCAGGCCCGAGATGGCGATCGCGATGAGCGCCATCAGCGTGCCGATGTCCATGCCGCCGCGGCGCGCGGGCGGCGGCGTGCGATCGTCTGCGGTCATGCGTACATTATCGAGCGGGTCCTACACGTCGATGACGCGGCCGTCGGTCGGCGGCGGCGGTTCGGGCTGCTGGCGCTTGCGCAGCGCGACGACCAGCGCGACGCAGCCGGTCCACGTCGGCAGCATGTCGGCGACCGGCAGGAATTCGACGACGAAGGTGGGCAGCAGCAGCGGGTGGAAGCCGAGAAGCGCCCATGTCGCCGCCGCGGCGGCGACATCGATGATCTCGTCGGCGAACGTCCAGCCGACGGGACCGAGCGCGAACTGCAGGACATCGGCGGTCACGGCCACGGCGTACGCCGACCACACGCGGCGCTTCGTCAGAGTCGGCGTCGTCAGGCGAGGGAAAGAGAGCTCCACATTATCTCCTCGGGCGCTACTGTGAATCGGCGGCGGCCGGCGGCGCGGCGATCGTCACGATTTTCCCACGCCGGACGTCGATTCCCAATGCGCCGAATCGACAGTGCCAGGCACGTGCCAGGCACGTGCCTGGCACCGGACGTTGTAAAGTCTCACGCATGAGGCAGATCGCCATTGCCGCCCTGCTTGCGGTCGCGGCGCAGGCGACACCGCCCGACCTCGAGTGGCCGATGCACGGCGGCGTCGACAACATTCGCTACTCGCCCCTCCGGCAGATCGACCGCGCCAACGTCCGGCAGCTCCAGGTCGCCTGGACCTACGACTCGCACGACGCCTTCAAAGGCTCCGAGATGCAGAGCAATCCCGTCGTCGTCGGCGGCGTCCTTTACGCGACGACGCCGACGCTGAAGGTGATCGCGCTGAACGCCGCGACCGGCAAGGAGCTCTGGACGTTCGATCCGAGCGGCGGCGCGCCGCCCGGCGCGCGCTTCCGCCATCGCGGCGTCACCGTGCACGACAACCGCGTCTTCGTCAGCTATCGGAACTGGCTCTACGCGCTCGACGCGCGCACCGGGCAGCCGATCAAGACGTTCGGCGCCGACGGCCGCGTCGATCTCCGCGAGGGCCTCGGCCTGCCGCCGGAGCGCGCGAGCGTCAGCGCAAGTACGCCGGGCGCGATCTTTCAGGATCTCCTCATCATGGGCAGCAGCGTCCCCGAGACGCTGCCCGGCACGCCGGGCCACATCCGCGCGTACGACGTGAACACCGGCAAGCTGCGCTGGATCTTCCACACGATTCCGCAGCCGGGCGAGTTCGCGTACGACACCTGGCCGCACGACGGGCACGCGCCGAGCGGCGGCGCGAACGCATGGGCGGGCGTCACCGTCGACGCGAAGAACGCGATGGTGTTCGCCGCCACCGGGTCGGCGTCGTTCGACTTCTACGGCGTCAACCGGCACGGCGACGATCTCTTCGCCAACTGCGTGCTCGCGCTCGACGCGCGCACCGGCCGCCGCATCTGGCACTTCCAGGGCATCCGCCACGACGTGTGGGACTGGGATTTTCCCGCGGCGCCGAATCTCGTCACCGTGACGCGCAACGGACGGAGGGTCGAGGCCGTCGCGCAGGTGACGAAGTTCGGCTACGTCTACGTGCTCGATCGCAAGACGGGCGCGCCGCTCTTTCCGATCGCGCAGCGCAAGGTGCCCCCGTCGGAGGTGCCCGGCGAGCGGCTCGCGGAGTCGCAGCCGTACCCGTTGAAGCCGCCGCCGTTCACGCGCCAGGGGCTCACCGAAGCGATGCTGACGACGCGCACGCCCGAAGCCCACGCGGCGGTCCTCGAGCGGTTTCGGCGGTTCGGCAGCGGGATGTTCGCGCCGCCGACCGAGCGCGGCATCATCGTCTTCCCCGGCTTCGACGGCGGCGCCGAGTGGGGCGGCGCGGCCTTCGATCCCGACAGCGCGCTGCTCTACGTGAACTCGAACGAGATGCCGTGGATCGTGCGGCTGATCGCGAACAACGACACGTCGCTCTACAACGTGAACTGCGCGACGTGCCATCGCGAGGATCGCAAGGGGTCGCCGGCCGCGCCCTCGCTCGAGCACATCGGCCAGCGCCGCACGCGCGAGGAGATCGCGACCGTGATCCGCGGGGGCACCGGCCGCATGCCCGGCTTCCCCGACATGGGCGGCCGCAACATCTCGGACCTCGTCGACTTCCTCCTCACCGGCAAGGACAAGGGCGCCGACCCGAAGGTGACGAGCGATCCGAACTGGCTGAAGTACCGCATCGACGGCGAGACGCTCTTCCGCGATCCCGACGGCTATCCGCCGATCACGCCGCCGTGGGGCACGCTCAACGCGATCGATCTCGACGCAGGCGCGATCAAGTGGCAGATTCCATTCGGCGAGTACCCGGAGCTCGCGGCAAAGGGATTGACGAACACCGGCAGCGACAATTACGGCGGGCCGATCGTCACCGCAGGGGGCCTGCTGTTCATCGGCGCGACGAACTTCGACAAGAAGTTTCGCGCGTACGACAAGACGACCGGCGCGCTGCTGTGGGAGACGACGCTGCCGGCGGCGGGCAACGCGACGCCGGCCACCTACACGATCGGCGGCCGGCAGTACGTCGTCATCGTCTGCGGCGGCGGGAAGAACGGCGCGCCGTCGGGCAGCGCGATCGTCGCCTTCGCGTTACCGTGACGCGAGGTAGCGCTTGCGCGCGCGCACGACGAGCTGCGCCTGCGAGACGTGCACCGTGATGTCGTGCATCTTGCCGTCGAGTTTTTCCGGCGCGAAGCCGAGCACGTACTGGTGGTGCAGCTCGTTCGCGACGCGCGTGAAGGTGGACGCGAGCGTCGCCGGCGTCTTCAGCTCGAAGTAGCCGCCGCCGGTCGCCCCCGCGATCTTCGGCAGCCCTTCGTCCGGCCCCTCGAGCTCGGGATTTCTGCTGTTGTAGCCGCCGAGCCCGCGCCCGCCGAGGCCGCCGAACGCGCCCGGCCCGATGCCGGTGGGCGCGCGCCGATCGCCGGGCCCCGGCATGCCGTTGTTCCCCGACAGGCCGATCGCGTAGATCATCACGTCGTCTTCCTCGGCGCGCTTCATCACGTCCTTCAGCGACTTGTTGTGCGTCGCGAAGTTCATCGGCCGATCCACGCCGTCGGTGAACACGACGACGACGCGGCGCCCCTTCTCGAGCAGCAGCTTGTCGATGCCGGCGTTCACCGCGTTCCACAGCGGCGTGGGGCCGGGCTCCTGCAGGCCGGTGCGGAGAATCCGCAGCAGCGAATCCTTGTCCGACGAGAAGTCGACCGGATCGATCTGAATCTGGTTCGCGAAGCTGCCGATGCGCAGCTTGTCGTCGCCGCCCATCGCGCGGACGAACGCCTCGGCGCCCTGTGCCTCGAGGTCGAAGTTCGGCTTCATGCTGCTGCTGCGATCGAGCAGCACCACGGCCGTGATCGGCTGGATGTCGTTCGCGAACGTCGTCAGCGTCTGGCGCTTGCCGTTGTCGTCGACGGCGAAGTCCTCGCGCGTCAGATCGGTGACGATCCGGCCGCCCGGGTTCGTGACGGTGGCGTACACCGCCACGGTGCGCGTCGTCGTCGAGAAGGACGGCGGCTGAGCCTGCCGGGCGGCTACGGCCGCGCCGAGCGACACGGCGGCCAGCGCGGCGATGGCGGGAACTGATCGGGTCATGACGCTCCGTGAGGCGGTGGCTTCTCCATACTAGCGATCCGGGCGCGCTGCGGCGATGATAATTTTGTGGCAGCCACCAGACCATTCGCGCGCACCGCGCATCTTAATCGCATGCTTCGCATGGCGGCCGCGGCGGTGCTGTGCCTTGCGATGCCGTTCAGCGCGGCGGCGCAGCGGCCGCTCCCCGATCAGCAGCAGTTCGTCGACGAAGTCCGCAAGCGGCTCGACACGAACGATCAGCGGCAGAGCGGCTACATGTATGTCGAGACGCGCCGCGAGCAGAAGCTCGACAAAGACGGCAAGCCGACCGGCGAATCGGTCAGAGTGCTCGAGAGCTACCCGGGCCTGCCCGGCGAGCAGCGATGGGAGCGCGTCCTCTCGGTGGACGGGCGCGCCGTGCCGGCGGCCGAGCTCGAGAAAGGCGATCGCGAGCGGCGGAAGCACGTCGAGGACTACGCGCGAAAGGCCTCGAAGGATCCTGCTGCCGAGCGCGAGAAGCAGGCGCGCGATCGCGCGCGCGAACAGCGCGAGCGCGCCGAGTCGATCGACGACGCATTCCGGATCTTCGACGTCCGGATGCTCGGCCGCGAGACGGTCGAAGGGCACGACACGATCGTCTTCTCGCTGACGCCGCGCCCCGGCGTGAAGGCGCGGACGCGCGCCGGCGGCATCATGCGCAATTTCTCGGGCCGCGCCTGGGTGAGCGAGGCGGAGTACGAGCTCGTGCGGCTCGACGTGCAGGCCATCGACACGGTGTCGTTCGGCCTCGGCGTCCTCGCGCGGCTGCACAAGGGATCGCAGGCGTCGTTCCAGCGGCGCAAAGTGAACGGCGAGGCGTGGCTGCCGGCGATGGCGAGCTACAAAATCAGCGCGCGGCTCGGCCTCGTCGCCGTCTTCCGCCGCGCCGCCACGCTCGAGTACTCCAACTACCAGAAGTTCGGCGTCGACTCGACGTACAAGATCGCGCCGCCGAACGGTCGCTGACGGCGGCACGCCCGGGATTTGGGATTGGGGATTTGGGATTTGCAGATCGCGACCGTCACGCTGCGTGCGCCTGAGCGGTGCGCGCACGGATCACGTAACGGCTAGCCCCCAGCCCCCAGCCCCGTCACGACACGGGCGGGCACACGTTGCCGAGCACGCCGCCGCCGCCGCAGTAGCTCACGTCCTGCAACTGCACGAGGATTCCGTCGGGATCCGTGAAGTACAGCTCCGGCGTCCCCTCTTTCGCGCCGCCGCGATTCTCCATCCGCATGCTGACGTACGACCGCAGCGGCCCGACCGGGCCCGTCTGCCCTTCGCGCGGCTTGATGCCGTAGCTCTCGAGCGTCTTCAGAATCCGATCGACGTCGAAGCGTTCGAGGTTCATGCAGACGTGATTGATGCTCGCCGCGCGCGCCGGCGCGTTCGCGCCGCCGCGGCCGGCGCCGCCGCCGGTCAACATCAGGAACTCGACGCCCGGGCCGATGGCGAGCGTCGGCGCCGTGGGCCCCTGATACGACCGATAGCCGATCCCGAACAGCTCCCGGTAGAACGCGTTCGATCGCTGCGCGTCGGTGGCGAACACGGTGCAGTGGCTGTAGGTCTTCAGCGCGATCAACCCCTTCTTCGGCGACGGCTCGACGGCGCGGCAGACGTTGCCGAGCGCGCCGCCGCCGCCGCAGTAGCTCTTGTCCTGGAGCTGCATGTCGATGCCGTCGGGATCGCCGACGTGGACTTCGGGCGTTCCGTCTTTCGCGCCGCCCTCGTCCGGCTTGCGCAGCGACACCTGCACCTTCATCGGACCGCGTGCGTCGCTCTTCGCGACGCCGTGGTCCGCGAGCACCTTCAGCACGCGATCCACGTTGAAATTCTCGATCCCGACGCACATGTGATCGATGCCGGCGGTTGCTGCGCCGCCGGCGAGATTGAGGAACTGCGGGCCGGCGCCGATGCGCAGCTGCGCGCTCGCCGCGCCCTGGCGCGCCTGAATCGGCATGCCGAACAGTCCCTGATAGAAGTCAATCGATCGTTTGAGATCGGTGACGTTCAGCGAGACGTGATTGAAGGAGGCGACGACGAGCGGCGCGACCGCGCGCGGCTGCGCGAGCACTTTCGGCGCGAGCGCGAGCGCGGGCACCGACAGGAGGAAGCGGCGGCGGTCGATGAGCACAGTCATGGTGGTGGATACGTTAACAGGGATTGGGGGTTGGGGATTGGGGATTGGCAGATCACGACCGCCACGCTGCGGTGCGGAACAAATCCCTTCCGCACCAAGCCCCCTAATCCCTAATCCCCAAGCCCCAATCCCCAAGACTAGAATGATTCGGTGGACAAGACGTTCCTGCTGTGCGGCGCGGTGGCGGCGTTTCTGGCGGTCGCCTTCGGCGCCTTCGGCGCGCACGCGCTGCGCGGACGCCTCTCGCCGGAGATGCTGGCGGTGTTCGAGAGCGCGGTCCGCTATCAGATGTACCACGGCCTCGCGCTCGTGCTCGTCGGGCTCGTCATGGGGCGCATGAGCGGCTGGCTCGTGCAGACCGCCGGCTGGTGCTTCGTCGCGGGGATCATCCTGTTCTCCGGCAGCCTGTACGCGCTGGCGCTCACCGGCGTGACGGCGCTCGGCGCGGTGACGCCGCTCGGCGGCCTCGCGTTTCTCGCCGGCTGGGCGTGCCTCATGGTCGCGGCGTTCTGAGGCCGCCGTATGCGGCGCGCAATCGCCCACGCATCGTCGCTTGCCGTTCATGCGGCGCTCGTCGCGGCCGCCATCGCCACGACGGCGGCGCCGCGCCCGCGTGTGCCGCGCTCGCGCACCGGATCGATGGCCGTGTTCCTCGTGCCGCCGGACGACGACTCGGCGCCGCCCGGCCTGAACGCGCTCGATCCGCGCGACGAGGCGGCGATCGCCGCGCGCGGCGGATCGCCGACCGTCTCGCTTCCGGGCTTCGTCTTCGATGCGGCGAAGATCGAATCGCGCGCGGCGCTGCTCTTCCCGTTCGTCACGCCCGGCCTGTCGCTCTCTCGCTTCGCCCTGGCGCCGCGGCTCGATCCGCGCGACACGTTCCGCGATCCGTTCGCGCCGTCGGCCGACGCGCGGCCCCGGTCCAACGCGAAGCCGCCGCTCGCGCTCGGCGATCGCGCGCTGCAGGCGCTCGTCGATCGCTCGTGGTCGCGCCGCAACCGCTGGACGCCGTTCCAGGAGATCCTGCGCCTGGCCGACGCGCACGACGCGAACGACGGCAGGCTGCCGGCGCTCCTGCACGAGTACGAGGCGCAGAACGGCCTGCAGCCGTACGTCGATACCTCAATCCGCGATCCGCGCCTGTGGACGGAGCTCGGCCTCGCGGCCGATCACGTCGAGTTCATCGGCTTCATCAGCCGCTACGCCGTGGAACATCCGTCGACGCGCGCGACCACCGAGCTGCTGTTCCTGCTCGACAAGATCGCGCAGGCGAGCTTCGACGCGCTCGTCACGCTGCTCGACACGATCCCCGACGCGCAGCTCGAGTGGACGCGCGAGGCGAACGCCGACGCCTTCGGCTTCATCGCCGACGTGCGCCGCCACTACCTCAACGTGCTGAAGCGGAAGCAGCTCGACTCCACCGATGCGCTCGCAGCGTTCTACGACCGCGCGCGGCTCGACATCCTCTCCGGCATCCTGCGGACGACGCCGCGCGGCTACCGCGCGAACGACGCGCGCTTCCTCATCGGCTCGATCCAGTGGCGCGAGGGCAACACCGGCGACGCGCTGCGCGCGTGGCGCGCGATGACGATCGATCCCGCGGACGAGTACGCGGCCTCGATCGCGCGGATCCGCAGCGCCATCGCCGCCGAGACCGGCACCGATCGCGGCAACGTCGACGCGTCGGAGACCATGCGGCGGCTCGCGCAGCAGATCAACGCGATCCTGCGCGCGGAGCACGGGCGCTGGATCATGTTCTCGCTCGACCGGCTGCACCAGTTCGGATTCCGGTTCGACACCTTCTAACGGTATGCTGCGCGTCACCGACACGATCGCGATCGACGAGGGCGAGATCGACGAGCGGTTCGTGCGCGCGTCGGGGCCAGGCGGGCAGAACGTCAACAAGGTGTCGACCGCCGTCGAGCTGCGATTCGACGTCGCCGCATCGTCCCTGCCCGCCGACGTGAAGCAGCGCTTGGCAGCGCTCGCCGGCAGCCGACTGACGGCCGACGGCGTGCTGCTCATCGACAGCCGCGAGCATCGGACGCAGGCGCAGAACCGCGAGGCGGCGCGCGCCCGCCTCGTCGCGCTGCTGCAGCACGCGGCGCGGCGGCCGAAGACGCGCCGCCCGACGAGGCCGCGCGCCGCCGCGCGCGAGAAGCGGCTCGAAGGGAAGAAGCGCCGCGGCGAGATCAAGGCGTCGCGGCGCAGCGGCCGCGACGAATGAGGTGCGGATGGACCGTCGCAGGTTTCTAATCGCCGGGGGCGTCGGCGGCCTGGGCCTCGCGCTCGCCGGGCGATCGCGGCTGCACGCGCAGGCGCCGCCGCCGCGATGGCGCACCTTCGAGATCACCACGCGCGTGGAAGTCCTGCAGGCGAGCCCGACGACGCGCGTGTGGCTGCCGACGCCGCTGCCGGCGGCGCCGTACCAGCACACGATGGGCGACACCTATCACGCGTCGGGTGGACGCACGGTGATGATCGAGACCACCGTGGACGATCCCGACATCCTCGCCGCCGTGTGGGAGAACGGCAATCCCGCCGTGCTGACGCTGACGAGCCGCGTCGCGACGCGCGATCACGCCGTGGATCTGAACACGCCGTCCGAGCCGCCGCCGCCGGACCTCTCGGCCTTCGCGCACTTCCTGCGGCCGACGAAGCTCATCCCGATCGACGGCATCGTGAAGAAGACCGCCGACGCGATCACGCGCGGCGCCGGCACCGACATCGAGCGCGCGCGCGCCATCTACGACTGGATCGTCGACAACACGTTTCGCGATCCGAAGACCGCCGGCTGCGGCCTCGGCGACATCCGCTTCATGCTGGAGACGAACAGCCTCGGCGGCAAGTGCGCCGACATCAACGCGCTGTTCGTCGGGCTGGCGCGCGCGGCCGGCCTTCCCGCGCGCGACGTCTACGGCCTGCGTGTCGCGCCGTCGGAAAAGGGATACGAGAGCCTCGGCCTCGCGTCGGAGAGCGCCTCGAGAGCGCAGCACTGCCGCGCGGAGGTGTACCTCGCCGGCTACGGCTGGGTGCCGGTGGATCCGGCCGACGTGCGCAAGGTCGTCCTCGAGGAGCCGCCCGGCAATTTGAAGATGACCGACGACCGCGTCGTCCGCGCGCGCGATCGGCTGTTCGGCTCGTGGGAGATGAATTGGATCGCGTACAACATCTCGCACGACGTCGCGCTGCCAGGATCGTCGCGCGGATCGATCCCGTACTTCATGTACCCGCAGGGCGAGACCGCGACGGGACGTCTCGACAGCCTCGACGCGGATGCGTTCAAGTACAGCATCACGGTGAAAGAAGTGACGGCGTAGCCGGACAGGTCAGGCGGGTCGGGCAGGTCGGGCGCGTCGGGCGGGTCGGGCGGGCCGGGGCAGGTCGGGCGGGCCGGGCAGGTCGGGCGGGTCACGAAGGCCTGTGACCTGCCGGACCCGCCTGGCCCGCGACCCGCCCGGCCTTCAGACCGCCATCGTCCCTTCCCCGACGACGGCCGCGGCGCCGCCGACCTTCACGCCGCTGACCGCGTCGCCCACGCCCTCGACGCGCACGTGCAGTCGGCTGGGCCGCCGCACGAGCACGCCCTGCAGGAAGACGATCTGGCCCGACGACGGGCCGAGCAGGCGGTGCTTCGCGATGAAGCACCCGGCTGGCCCCGCGGCCGATCCCGTGGCGGGATCCTCGATGCCGCCGGCGCTGAGCAGCCGGCTGTACGCGCTCGCATCGTCCTGGCCGCGCTCGGTGCTGAACACGTAGAGGCCGCGGCGCTGGATGCCGGCCGTGTTGAAGAGCGCGTCGAGCTTGGCGCGATCGAGCGTCGCACCGTCCACTGCCTTGCGCGTCGTCAACGGCACGATGAAGAGCGTGGAGCCCGAGTAGACCTCCTGCGCCGGCGCGCGCGAGTCGACGGCCGCCGCTTCGACGCCGATCGCCGCCGCGAGCGCCGCGCCGTCGGCGATCGTTTTGCCGAAGGTCGGCTTCTGCTGCGTCATCCACGCGAAGGCGAGCGCGCCGTCCTTCCACTCGAGATCGAGCGGCGTCGGGCCGACGCCGAGCTGAAACGTCGTGCGCGCGGTGCCCGCCTTCAGCGCGCCGGCGTGCGCGAGCGCGAACGCCGTCCCGATCGTCGGGTGGCCGGCGAACGGCGCTTCCGCGGTGCGCGTGAAGATCCTGACGCGATAGTTCGTTCCCGCCTGCTCTGGCGGGAACACGAACGTGTTCTCCGAGAAGTTCGACTCGCGCGTCAGCGACTGCATCGCGTCGGTGTCGAGCCCTGCGGGATCGGTATAGACGAGCAGCTGATTCCCTTGCAGCCGCCGGTCCGTGAACACGTCGAGGTGCACGTAACGAAACGCCTTCGCTCGGCTCGCGGGCTGCGCCGCCGCGGCGAGCGGCGCGGCCGCGGCGCCGGCCACTCCAGCGATCGCGACCTCTGCAAATTTCCGCCGCGTCATCTCTCGCATGGCTCCTCCAGGCGGTCACTATAGTAGAGTCTGTGCTTCTGGAGGGCTCGACATGAGACGTTTGATGCTGCTCGGGGGCCTCGTTGCCGCCGGCTCGCTCACGGTCGCCGCGGCGCAGCAGCCGCCGGCCGCGCCCGCCGGTCCGAAGGTGATCGACATCCTGAAGTTGAAGGACAACCTGTACGTGCTCACGAGCTCGACGCCCGGCAACGCCGCGACGTTCAGCGGCGGGAACGTCGCCGTATTCATCACCGACAACGGCGTCACGCTCGTCGACGACAAGCTCGCGGGCTGGGGGCAAGCGGTGCTCGACAAGGTGAAGAGCGTCACGAGCAAGCCGATCACGCGCATCATCAACACGCACACGCACGGCGATCACACGGGCAACAACAATTTCTTCGGCGCCGCCGTCGAGATCGTCGCGCACGAGAACACCAAGACGAACATGGCGAAGATGGACGCGTTCAAGGGCGAGAACGCGCAGTATCTGCCGACGAAGGTCTACTCCGACAAGACGACGCTCGGCAGCGGGAAGGACCGCATCGACCTCTATTACTTCGGCGCGGGCCACACGAGCGGCGACACGTTCGTCGTCTTCCCGGCGCTGCGCGTGCTGCACACCGGCGACATGTTCGCGTGGAAGGACGGCCCGCTCTGCGATCGCAACAACGGCGGCAGCTGCGTCGCGTTCCCGCGCACGCTCCAGAAGCTCGTCGCGGAGGTCAAGAACATCGACACGGTCATTCCCGGCCACAGCCCCATGCAGACGCCGAAGGACGTGCAGGAGTATCAGAAGTTCACCGCCGATCTCCTGTCGTACTCGATCGATCAGATGAAAGCCGGCAAGAGCGCCGACGACGCGACCGCGGCGTTCAACGTCGACAAATATCCGGGCTACAAGAAGGAGCGCGTGCGCGGCGCGATCCAGGCCGTCTACGACGAGTTGAAGAAGTAGACTATGCGCATGAAGGCTTTCACGTTCGCGGCGGCGCTCGCCGCAGCGCTCGCGTGGCACGGCGCCGGGGCGCCGCGCGCGCAGGATGCCGCGCTGCCGGCGCCGACGTTCCACCATCTGCACCTCAACTCGATGAACCCGGCCGCCGCGATCGACTGGTACACGAAGGCGTTCCCGGTGACATCGAAGACCACATGGGGCGGCGAGCCGGCGCTCAAGTCGCCGAACAACGTGCTGATTCTCTTCACGAAGGTCGATCAGCCGCCGGCGGCGCAGCCGCAGACCGCGTTCTGGCACTTCGGCTGGCACGTGCGGCAGGAGCGCGCGACGATGGCGCGGCTGCGCGAGCAGGGCGTCACGCTGCTCCCGCTCTACACCACCGAGGAGGGCGCGACGGTCAGCATCAACAGCGACACGTGGCCCGGCACCGGCGGCGTGCTCGGCCGCACGAAGGCGCAGATCGCCGAGGCGCGCAAGGACAACGTGCAGCCGGCCGGCGGCGCGGGCTTCGCGTACATTCGCGGGCCCGACGATGCGTTGATCGAGGTGCAGGGCGACATGCCGGCCGAGCGCTTCAACCACGTGCACATGTATCACGAGCAGCCGGCGTGCGCCGGCGTCTGGTATCAGAAGCACCTCAACGTGCCGCCACCGCAGGGACGCCGCGGCGAGCCCGCGCGCCCGCGCAACGAGTCGAACTGCGACGAGACGCGCGGGACGGAGAAGACGTGGCCGGCGCTCGAGGTCGACGGCATGTACCGCACGCCGTCGGTCGCGATCGCGTTCGGCGACGTGTCGATGGGCGGCTACATGAACCCGGGCAACCGGCCGCTCGTCAGCACGCGCGGGCACATCGCGGACCACGTCGGCCTCGGCGTCGCGAACTTCGACGCGTGGCTCGTCAAGCTGCGCGCCGAGAACGTCAAGATCCTCGAGCCGCCCCACAAGGTCGGCGAGGCGCGCGCGCTCATGATCGAGGGGCCGAGCAAGGAAGCCATCGAGATCCTCGAGGTCAAGTAGCGATTGGGCCACATCCTTCAGTCGCTTCCGGTTGGTGAACGTGTCGGCATCGCATTCTCCGGCGGCCTCGATACGAGCGCCGCGCTCCACTGGATGCGCAGCAAGGGCGCGATCCCGTACGCCTACACGGCGAACCTCGGGCAGCCCGACGAGCGCGACTACGACGAGATTCCCCGCAAGGCGCTCCAGTACGGCGCCGAGCGCGCGCGGCTGATCGACTGCCGCGCGCAGCTCGTCGCCGAAGGGATTGCCGCGCTGCAGTGCGGCGCCTTCCACATCTCGACCGCCGGCGTCCCCTACTTCAACACCACGCCGCTCGGCCGCGCCGTCACCGGCACCATGCTCGTCGTCGCGATGAAGGAAGACGACGTCCACATCTGGGGCGACGGCAGCACGTTCAAGGGGAACGACATCGAGCGGTTCTACCGCTACGGCCTGCTCGCCAACCCGCAGCTGCGCATCTACAAGCCGTGGCTCGATCAGCGCTTCATCGACGAGCTCGGCGGCCGCCGCGAGATGTCCGAGTACATGAACGCGGCCGGCTTCGGCTATCGCATGAGCGTCGAAAAGGCGTACTCCACCGACTCGAACCTGCTCGGCGCGACGCACGAAGCGAAGGATCTCGAGCGGCTCGATACCGGCATCACGATCGTCGAGCCGATCATGGGCGTCGCCTCGTGGCGCGCCGACGTCGACGTTCCCAGCGAGGAGGTGAGCGTCCGCTTCGAGGAAGGCCGGCCCGCGGCGCTGAACGGGCGCGCGTTCGACGACGACGTGGAGCTGCTCCTCGAGGCGAACCGGATCGGCGGACGCCACGGCCTCGGGATGTCGGATCAGATCGAGAACCGGATCATCGAGGCGAAGAGCCGCGGCATCTACGAGGCGCCCGGGATGGCGCTGCTCTTCATCGCGTACGAGCGGCTCGTCACCGGGATCCACAACGAGGACACGATCGAGCAGTACCGCGACAACGGCCGGCGGCTCGGGCGGCTGCTGTACCAGGGCCGCTGGTTCGACTCGCAGGCGCTGATGCTCCGCGAGACGGCGCAGCGCTGGGTCGCGCGCGCGATCACCGGCGAGGTGAGGCTGCAGCTCCGCCGCGGCAACGACTACTCGATCCTCGACACCGAGAGCCCGAACCTCACATACAAGCCCGAACGGCTGACGATGGAGAAAGGTGAAAGCGTCTTCTCACCGCAGGACCGGATCGGGCAGCTGACGATGCGGAATCTCGACATCGCCGACACGCGCGCCAAGCTCATGACGTACGTGAAGAGCGGCCTGCTGCAGCCGTCGGGGCGGTCGCCGCTGCCGCGCCTCGCCGACGGCACAGACAAGTAGGGGCGGGCCGACGTGTGACTGAGGTGAACGCGCTCGGGCAGCCGCTCGGCGTCCGCGTCGATGGATGGAAGCCGCCGCCGCGCCCGCCGCGCGAGCCGATGATCGGCCGGACGTGCCGCGTCGAGCCGCTCGATCCCGCCGCGCACGCGCGCCAGCTGTACGACGCGAACGCGCTCGACGCCGACGAGCGCAACTGGACGTATCTGCCCTACGGGCCGTTTGCCGGGTTCGACGAGTACGCGGGCTGGCTGCGCGGCGTCGCCGCCGGCGCCGATCCGATGTTCCACACCATCGTCGATCGTGCGAGCGGCGAAGCGGTCGGCGTCGCGAGCTACCTGCGCATCGATCCGGCGGCGGGATCGATCGAGGTCGGCCACATCAACTACTCGCCGAAGCTGCAGCGCTCGATCGCCGCGACCGAGGCGATGTATCTGATGATGAAGCGCGCGTTCGAGCTCGGCTACCGCCGGTACGAATGGAAGTGCCACGCGCTGAACGCCGCGTCGCGCGCCGCTGCGCAGCGGCTCGGCTTCTCCTACGAAGGCATCTTCCGCCAGGCGCGCGTGGACAAGGGGCGCAACCGCGACACCGCGTGGTACGCGGCGATCGACCGCGAGTGGCCGGCGCTCGAGCGCGCGTTCGCGCGGTGGCTCGATCCGGCGAACTTCGACGCACAGGGGCGGCAGCTGACGTCGCTGACCGCGCTCACCTCTCCCATTCTCGTCGCGCGAGGGTAACGCTATGCGATTCGCGTGGAGCGCGCTGGTCGTCTCGCTCGCGGTGATCGCCGGCGACCCTGAAAGGGTCGCCCTACACGGAGCGGCGTCGGAAGCGCCGTCGTACTCGGTCGATCCGTACTGGCCGAAGCCGCTGCCCAACCACTGGATCATCGGCGCGGTCGCCGGCGTCGCGGTCGACGCGCGCGATCACGTCTGGATCATCCATCGTCCGTCGACGCTGCAGCCGAACGAGACGCGATCGATCTGGAAACCCGCGCCGCCGGTGCTGGAGTTCGACGGCGACGGCACGCTGGTGTCGTCGTGGGGCGGCCCGGGCGCCGGCTACGAGTGGCCGCAGCTCGAGCACGGCGTCTACGTCGACCAGCGCGATCGCGTGTGGATCGGCGGCGGCGGCGACAAGGACGCACAGATTCTGAAGTTCACGCGCGACGGCAGGTTCCTGCTGCAGATCGGCCATCAGGGGAAAGGCCGCGGCAGCAACGACACGGAGAACCTCGGCGGCGCCGCCAGCATGATCGTCGATCCGGCCGCCAACGAGCTCTACGTCGCCGACGGCTACGTGAACCACCGCGTGATCGTGTTCGACGCGGAGACCGGCGCGTACAAGCGGCACTGGGGCGCGTACGGCAAGCGCCCGGACGATTCGTACTTCAAGAATGCCGGCGAACGGCTGCCGGGCCCGTTCAGCGGCGCCGTGCAGCACGAGGAGAAGCCGAGCCAGTACGATCCCGACGGCCCTCCCCCGCCGCAGTTCCGCATCGTGCACGCGGTGCGCATCGCGAACGACGGCCTCGTCTACGTCTGCGACCGCACCAACGATCGGCTGCAGGTCTTCCGCAAGGACGGCACGTTCGTCCGCGAAGCGTTCATCGCGAAGCGCACCTTCGGCAGCGGCTCGGTGTGGGATCTCGCCTTCTCGCCCGATCCGCAGCAGACCTTCATGGCCGTGATCGACGGGACGAACCAGCAGGTCTACGTGCTGCGCCGCGAATCGCTCGAAACAGTCGACACGTTCGGCGGCGGCGGCCATTGGGCGGGCCAGTTCTACGGCGCGCACAACATCGCGGCCAACTCCCGCGGCGATCTCTTCATCACCGAGACCTACGAGGGCAAGCGCGTCCAGAAGTTCCGCTACGCGCCCGCCGGCGCGCAGCGCGCGAGTGCGCCGCTCGTCCGCACCGGCGACTACACCGAGCGCGGGCTGACGCCGGCGGACTTCCCGCGCGTCCGCAAGCTCGCCGACAACGTCTACACGTTCGAGCAGATCGATCCGACCAAGCGCGTCGTCACGGTCAACAACCTGATCGTGATCACGACCGACGGCGTCCTCGTCGCCGAGAGCCAGGGGACCGCCGACAACACGAAGCGGCTCGTCGCCGAGATCGCGAAGCTCACGCCGCAGCCGATCAAGTACGTCGCCGTCGGCTCGGAGCACGGCGATCACACCGGCGGCATCGGCGCGTTTCCGCCGGGCGTCACCTATTTCGCGCATCCGTTCTCGGCGCCGCGCATCAAGCAGCCGACCCAGCCCGTCGCGGACAAGAAGGTGCTGCAGATGGGCGGCACGGAAATCCAGATCCTCTTTCTCGGCCGCGCGCACACCGGCGGCGACCTCGAGGTCTACCTGCCGCGCGAGAAAGTGCTCTTCATGAGCGAGGCGTTCATCAACCGCATCTTCCCGTCGATGGCCAACGGCTATCCGTCGGAGTGGGTCGAGACGCTCAAGCGCGCCGAGCAGCTCGAGCCGGCGTGGTTCGTGCCGGCGCACGGCTTCGTCGACGACGCGCCCGTGCTGCGCGAGGAGGAACGGAACTACCGGATGGCGATCGAGAAGATCATCGCCGAAGGGAAGCGCCTGCACGACGCGGGCACGCCGCTCGAGGCCGCGGCCGCGGCCGCGCGGCTCGAGCCGTACGACGGCTGGACGCGCGCGGCAAACAACGCGCCGGCGGCGCTGCAGCGCGTCTACATGGAGCTGGACGGCAAGCTGCCGCCGCGATAACAACAATTTCTTTAGCACGCCGTGGCATGATGCGGCGGATGCGAGCGCTCTGCCGCACGGCGCGAATCGCCGTCTCGTGCGCCGCGTTTGCGTGTGCGGGATGGATTCCGTCCGCGCGCGCCGCGCGGCCGCGCGCGGCCGACGCGCCGGCAAACGTCGCCAGCCCCGCGCCGTTCCGCCTCGGCACCGCGGCACGTCCGTTCGGCTGGTCGAGCGCAATCGGCGACCTGAACGCGGACGGCCGGCCCGACTACGCAATCGCCGACCGGATGTTCCGGCGCGCGTCCGGGTTCGCCTACTCGCTCGAGTTCATCATCGCCGGCGCCGCGCCGCGGTCGGTCACCTTCGATGCGCCGGACGACGCGCTCACGGTCAGCCTCCGCGATGTCGATCACGATCGCGATCTCGACGTCGTCGTCTCGGCGTGGGAGTCGCGCGCGGTCGTCGGCGTGTGGCTGAACGACGGCGCCGGCGGGTTTCATCGCGCGCCGGCGAGCGCCGTGCCGGACGGCTCGGCCTCGGATACCGTCGCGGTCGCGAGCAGCGAGCGATCCGATGCGGCGGCGGCCGAATCGGCATCGCCGCGGGTCACGCAGGCGCTGCCCGCGTGCCGCCGCGCGTCGAGCCGCGACGAGCTCAGAACGTCGCGAGACGGCGATGTCGATGGTCGGCTCGCCCGCGCTCGCATCACACACCTCGGTCCACGCGCTCCGCCCCTCGCCGTTCATCCCGCGTAGCACGCGTTTTCAACATTACGCCGGATTTTGCAGCGCCCTCGCGCGACGGGCGCGGAGCTCGTATGACAGTGCGTCAGTGTGTGTTCGCGGCGGTGCTCCTGGCCGGCTGGACGCGGCCGGCGGCGGCGCAGTCCGCGTTGACGATCGATCAGGCCGTGCAGCAGGCCGTCGATCGCAATTTGTCGCTCATCGCGCAGCGGCTCAACCTCAGCGTCGCCGACGCGGCGATCGTCACCGCGCGGCTGCGGCCCAATCCGGTGCTGTCGGGCGGCGCCAACAGCCTCGACTGGCTCGGCACCGGCTTCGACGAGCTGAACGGCGCGGGACCGCCCGAGTACTCGATCCGCGTCGACGTGCCGTTCGAACGCGGGCGCAAACGCGAGCTGCGCACCGAGGTCGCCGCGTCGGCCAAGCGCGTCGCCGAAGCGCAGCTCGCCGACGCCGTCCGGCGGCTGAAACTCGACGTCACGATCGCCGCCATCGACGTCCTCGAGGCGAAAGCCAAGCTGCGCCTCGCGCGCGAGAACCTCGATGCGCTGTCGCGCCTCGTCGAGCTCAACGAACGGCGCCTGACGAGCGGTGCGCTGCCGCCGCTCGAGGTGACGCGCTCGCGCGTCGCGATGCTCCAGTACCGCGGGAGCGTGAAGGCGGCGGAGCTGAACGTCTCGCAGGCGCGGCTCAAGATCCACGCGCTCCTCGCCCGCCAGCCGACCGATCCGCTCGCGGACATCGACGATGCCCTCGGCGTCCCGCCCGCGGCGCAGCCCGCCGACGTCGGCGCGCTGCAGGCGGCCGCGCGCCAGTTCCGCCCCGACGTCCGCGCGCTGCACGACGACCAGGCGCGCTCGCAGTACGACCTCCGGCTGCAGGTCGCGCAGGGACGCGTCGACTACACGCTCGGCGCGGAGTACCGCCGGCAGCAGGGCGTCAACGGACGCGGGAATCTCGCCGGCCTCTTCTTCAGCGTGCCGCTCCCGGTCTTCAACCGCAACCAGGGCGAGATCGCGCGCGCCGAAGCGGAGCAGGAGAAGGCGGGCCGATCGGTCGCGGCGCTCGAGACCAACGTCGCGAGCGAGGTGGCGTCCGCCTACGAGGAGTTCGAGACGGCCCGGCAGCTGCTCGGCGACATCGAGCGCGAGCTGCTGAAGCCGGCCGCCGACGCGCGCGCCGGGACGGCATACGTCTACCAGGCCGGCGCGACCTCGCTCCTCGACGTCCTCGACGCGCAGCGCGCCTTCAACGAGACGATGGACGCGTACTACACCGCGCAGGCGGCGTATCGCCGCGCCGAGGCGCGCCTGACGCTCGTCGCCGGCGTCGACCCGGGGGACGACCGATGACCGCGCGCACGCTCGCCGTCTGCTGCGCGCTCGCGCTCGTCAGCGCGTGCCGCCGCGATGCGGCGCCCGAGACGGCCGCCAGCGCCGCAGCCGCGCAGCCAGCCGGATCACGGGCGACGCCCGGCGAATCGCGGCTCCATCTGGCCGAGGCGCAGCTCGCCGAGATCACGCTCGAGACGGTGACGCCGCGCGCCGCCGGCGACGTGATTCGAGCGACGGGCACCGTCGAGTTCGACGCCGACCGCACCGCGCGCATCCTGACGCCGGTCGCCGGGCAGGTCCAGGATCTCCGCGCCAATGTCGGAGACGAAGTGCGGCGCGGCGACACGCTGTTCGTCCTCAGCAGCCGCGAAATCGCCTCGGCGATCGCCGACCACCTCGCCAGCCAGAAAGATCTCGACCTGGCGGAGAAGACCTTCGCGATGACGAAGGACCTGTTCGATCACGAGGCCGCGTCTCGCATCGCGCTGCAGCAGTCGGAGAACGATCTCGCGAAGGCTCGCGCGAAAGTCGCGCAGGCGGCGGAAGTGCTCCGCGTCCTCGGCATCGACGAGACGGCCGCCGCGGGGGGTGGCCCGCTGCTGTCGCGCGTCCCGGTCCGCGCGCCGATCAGCGGCACGGTCATCGAGCGGACGATCACCAACGGCCAGTTCATCGGCACCGAGAGCACTCCCCTCCTGACGATTGCCGATCTCTCGACCGTGTGGGTGCAGGCCGATGTGTTCGAACGCGACCTCCATCGCATCGCCGCCGGCCAGCAGGCCGACGTGACGACAACGGCGTACCCCGACGACCGCTTCCACGCCGAAGTCGCGCGCATCGGCGCGGTCGTCGATCCGCAGACGCGGACGGCGAAGCTGCGGTTCGTCGTCGCCAACCCGAGGCGGCGGCTGAAACCGGGGATGTTCACGACCGCGACGTTGCAGGTGGCCGCCGACACGCCGGCGCTCACGGTGCCGGCCAAGGCGGTCTTCGTCGAGAACGGGCGCAGCTACGCGTACGTGCAGACGGCGCCGCTCGAGTTCGCGCGCCGCGAGGTCGCGATCTCGCCGAGCGACGGCGGACGCGTCCGGATCACGCGCGGCCTCTCGGCCGGCGAGCGCGTCGTCACCGACGGCGTGCTGCTGTTGCGCGCGCGCGAAACCGACGGCGCGCAATGATCCGCCGCGTCATCGCATTCGCGCTGCAGCAGCCGGCCGTCGTGCTGATGCTCGCCGCGGTGTTCATCGGCGCCGGCATCGCCGCCTTTCGATCGCTGCCGGTGGAGGCCTTCCCCGACGTCACCGACGTGCAGGTGACCGTCATCTCGCTCTTCCCCGGCCACGCGCCGGAGGAAGTCGAGAAGCAGGTGACGATCCCGCTCGAGATCGAGCTGAGCGGGCTGCCGAACGCCGTGCGCATGTTCTCGCACACGCAGTTCGGGCTCTCGTACATCATCCTCACCTTCAACGACAACGCGAACGACTACTTCGCGCGGCAGCAGGTGCTCGAGCGGCTGCAGGGCGTCGATCTCCCGCCCGGCGTGCAGCCGCAGCTCGCGCCGCTGTCGACGGCGATCGGCGAGATCTACCGGTACCGTCTCGCGGGCGCCGGCGTGAGCGTCACCGATCTGCGCAGCGTGCAGGACTGGGTCGTCAGCCGCCGGCTGAAGATGATCCCCGGCGTCGCCGACGTCGTCAGCTTCGGCGGATTCATCAAGCAGTACGAGGTGACGGTCAACACGACGCGGATGAAGGCGTACAACGTCACGCTGCAGCAGGTCTTCACCGCGCTCGGCCGCGGCAACGCGAACGCCGGCGGCAGCTTCCTCGAGCAGGGCGAGCAGCAGTACCTGATCCGCGGCATCGGCATGCTGCGCTCGGCGGACGACATCGGCGACATCGTGGTCGCGCAGCACAACGGCACGCCGCTGCTCGTGCGCGACATCGCGCAGGTCGTGACGAGCGCGGTGCCCCGCCAGGGGATCGTCGGGCAGGACGACGACGACGAGATCGTGTCGGGGATCGTGCTGATGCGGAAGGGCGAGAACCCCTCCGAGGTCCTGACCGCGATCAAGTCGGCGGTCGCCGCGATCAACGCGACCGGGCTGCCGCGGCCGATCCAGATCGTGCCCTTCTACGATCGGACGACGCTCATCGACACCACCCTGCACACCGTCTTCCGCAACCTGCTCGAGGGCGCGCTCCTCGTCGGCATCGTGCTCTTCCTGTTCCTCGGCAACCTTCGCGCGGCGGGCATCGTCGCGGTGGTGATCCCGCTGTCGCTGCTCGCGACGTTCATCGGGCTGCGCGTGCGCGGCATTCCGGCGAACCTGCTGTCGCTCGGCGCGATGGACTTCGGGATCATCGTCGACGGCGCAGTGATCGTGCTGGAGAACGTGTTCCGCCATCTCCACGAGCGCGCCGAGCCGCGGCGCGCGCCGCAGACGATCGTCCTCGACGCGGCGGCGGAGGTCGGGCGCCCGACGCTCTTCTCGATTCTGATCATCATCATCGCGCACCTGCCGATCTTCACGCTGCAGCGGCACGAGGGGCGCATCTTCGCGCCCATGGCGTACACGGTCGTGTCGGCGCTCGTCGGCTCGCTGCTCTTCTCGCTCACGCTGGTGCCGCTGCTCTGCCTCTACCTGCTCGGCCGGAGCCGCGTCCAGGAAGAGAACGCGCTCGTGCGCTGGTGCAAGCGCGCGTACCGGCCGGCGCTGCGGCGCGCGCTCGACCATCGCCGGGCGGTGCTGGCCGCCGCCGTCGCCGCGCTCGTCGCGAGCCTGGCGGTCGCGCCGCGGCTCGGCACCGAGTTCCTGCCGGAGCTGAACGAGGGATCGATCTGGATCAACATCATGCTGCCGCCGGGCATCTCGATCACCGAGACGTCGCGGCAGCTCAAACGCATCCGCGGCGTGCTGCGGCGGTTCCCCGAAGTCCAGACGGTGGTGTCGAAGGCGGGCCGGCCGGAGGACGGCACCGATCCGAAGATGGTGAACATGGCGGAGCTGCTCGTGGACGTCAAGCCGCCGTCGGAGTGGCGGCCGCGCCTGTCAAAGGACGCGCTCATCGACCAGATGAACGACGCGCTGCAGGCGATCCCGGGGATCGAGCCGAGCTTCTCGCAGCCGATCCGCGACAACGTGCTCGAGAGCATCTCGCAGATCGACGGCCAGGTCGTGATCAAGGTGTTCGGTGAGGACATGGATCTGCTGCGCCGTTCGGCCGCCGACGTGCTGCGCGCCGTGCTGCCGGTGCGCGGCGTGGCGCGCGCGTTCGTCGATCGCGCGGGCCAGGTGCCGCAGCTGCAGATCGAGATCGATCGCGCGCGGGCCGCGCGCTACGGTTTGAACGTCGCGGACGTCGAGGACGTCATCGAGACCGCGCTCGGCGGTAAGACGGCCACCGAGATCTGGGAGGGCGAACGGCGGTTCGGCGTCGTAGTCCGCCTGAGCGAGGAGGAGCGGCGCGATCCGGAGGCGATCGGCAACGTGCTCGTCGACACGCCCGCGGGCCCGCGCATTCCGCTGTCGGACGTCGCGAAGGTCTCGGTCGGCAGCGGCAGCATGAACATCGCGCGCGAGTCGGGGATGCGCGTGATGGCGATCGGCGTCTTCATCCAGGGGCGCGACATGGGCGGCGTCGTCGCCGACATGCAGAAGCGCGTCGCGGCGGACGTGCGCCTGCCGGCCGGCTACTCCACGACGTGGGGCGGCGAGTTCGAGAACCAGCAGCGCGCGATGGCCCGGTTGACGCTGATCGTGCCGCTCAGCATCCTGCTGATTTTCTTCCTGCTGTTCAACGCATTCGGCACGTTCGCCGACGCGGCGCTCATCCTGCTGAACGTGCCGTTCGCCCTCATCGGCGGCATCTTCGCGCTGTACATCACCGGGATCCACTTGAGCGTCTCGGCCGCCATCGGGTTCATCGCCCTCTTCGGGCAGGCCGTGCTGAACGGCGTGGTGATGGTGAGCTACTTCAACCAGCTCCGCCGCGGCGGCGCCGACGTACACGAGGCGGCACTCGAGGGATCGATCGTCCGGCTGCGCACGGTGCTCATGACGACGCTGCTGGCGATGCTGGGATTGATGCCGATGGCGCTGTCGCACAGCATCGGATCGGAAGTCCAGCGGCCGCTCGCCGTGGTGATCATCGGCGGCCTGTTCTCCGCCGCCGCGCTCACGCTCGTCGTCCTGCCGGCGCTCTACGTGACGGCTCACGGAAGGACGGAGATGCCGCCGCTACGCGGCTGAGGGCCGGAGCTTCGCCATCGCTCGCGCTTCGATCTGCCGGACGCGCTCGCGCGAGACGGAGAGGCGGCGCGCGATCTCGGCGAGCGTGTGCTCGTGATCGGTGCCGAGGCCGAAACGCAGGCGCAGGACCTCGCGCTCGCGCGTGTCGAGCGGCGCGAGCGTCTGCTCGAGGCGCTCGGCAAGCTCGTGCCGGATCGCCTCGTCCTCGGGCGACTCCACAGCGTTGTTCGCGACGAAGGCCTGCAGCGCCGTCTCCTCGTCTTCGCCGGTCGGCATGTCGAGCGATGTCGGCACGCGCGACGCCTCGACGAGCAGCCGGACTTTCTCGGCCGGCATCTTCAGCCGCGCCGCGAGCTCCGCCTCGCTGGGTTCGCGCCGCTCGCGGTCGCGGAACGCGCGGCGCTCGCGCTCGATCTTGCCGAGCGATTCCATCACGTGCACCGGCAGCCGGATCGTACGGCCGTAGTCGGCGACGCCCCGGCCGATCGCCTGCCGGATCCACCACGTCGCGTAGGTGGAGAACCGCAGGCCACGCGACGGCTGGAAGCGATCCACCGCCTTCATCAGCCCGATGTTCCCCTCCTGGATCAAATCGAGGAGCGAGAGGCCGCGATTCAGATACCGCTTGGCGATCGAGACGACCAGCCGCAGGTTCGACTCGATCAGAATCCGCTTGACCTCCTGCAGCTCCAGATCGGCGGCCATCACCGTGAACGCGCGCTCGCGGAAGACCTCCGGCGGCAGCGCCGTCTGCGTGCGCACGTCGATCGGCGAGATCGCGCCGCAGTCGTTGTCGTCGCACAGCCGCCGCAGCTTCGCGACGATCTCGTCGACGACCGAGGGACGAATCGGCTGGCGGGAGATCGTTCGCGCGATCAGCTTGCGCGCGCGCAGCTCGCGATCGCGCGCGCGAGGATTCGGCTTCGCCGTTCCCGCCTTGCGCGGCGCCGTGAGGAGGCACGGCCGCAGCCGCCGCGCGCGGTCGATCGCCCGCAGCACCGGCGCGACGCGCCCCGCCACGAGCTCGCCGCCGTCGGGCAGGAGAATGAGTTCGGCGGCGGGCGCGTCGCCGGACTTCACCAAGCTCGCGAGCCGCCCCAGGTTGTCGAGGACGCACGGCAGCATCGCGAGCGCGCCGAGCAGCGACGCCCGCGCGGCGTCGAGCCGCGCGCCGACGTCGGCTTCTTCGGCCGGCTTCAGCAGCGGCCGGCGGCCGACCTGCGTCAAATACAACCGGACGAGATCCGCGTCCTCGCGCCGGACCGCTTCGTCGGCCGCTTCTTCGGCGAGCGCGTCGGCGTGGAAGCCGTCAGCTTCGTCGCCGCCGAGCGCCTGCGCGGCCGTCGACTCCGGCTCTTCGTCCATCGCGAGCAGCCGCGCCGCGACGACGTCCGAGGCGGGATCGTCGCCGCCGGCGTCGGCGTCGTAGTCAGTGGGTGCATTGATGCCGAACGCGCTCGCGCGCTTCCGCCAGTCGAGAACATGACGCTGCGGCGGCAGCTGCTCCCACGGCACGAGCGGCGGGGTCTCGGCGGACGAGTTCCGGCGAGCCATACCGATTGAGCGTGCAATCGGCGTGCTGAAAGCCCTGCCGAATGCATGCCCGGCCAGGCAGGACGCGCGTTGTGAAGGAAGGAGGACGGCCCTCGGGCCGTCCCCTGTGCGACGGGTCGGATTACTGCTCGCTCGAGCAGTCGGCGGCGACGACGCGGACCGACGACACGCGAATCTTCTGGCTGGCCGACGCCGACGGAGTGCTCGCTGCGCCTGCGGGGCTGGCCGCCGACGACGGTGAGCTGCTCGCGCTCGTGTCGAGCGTGCCGGTGACTTCGACCTTCTTGCCGGCGTCCGACGCGAGCTGCGACTGCGCCGTGCCCGCTTCGAGGATGTAGGTCGATCCCGACGTCGCGCTTGGATGCGCGGCCGCGCTCGAGGTGCCCGTCGTGCCGGCCGAGGTCGGCGCGCCGGTCGGCGCACTGGAAGCTGAACGGTTCATATCCGACGAGCTGCTCTTCGCGTTCGTCAGGATGAACGACGCACTGTTCCCTGCTTCTGACTGCGATCGCGACGCTCCGGCGGTCGGCGTGCCCGCCGTGCCGGTCGTGCCGACGGCGCCGGTCTGATCGCCGCGCTGCAGACAGCCGGTCACCGTGATCGTGTCTTTCGCGCTCGTTTGCTGCGAACTGGACGTCTGCGGGGGACTCGTCTGCGCGCCGACAATCGCCACGCAGCCGAATCCGATCGCCAATATCGTGCTGATGCGTTTCATCCGTGCCTCCCTCTTGTTATCGTTCGGCGCCGGAAGGCTGCAAGCGGGCCGCCACCACACGCGGCCAGTCGAGCTGTGGTTGGCACCCAACAGGTATAGTGGAAAAGGAGCGCCACAATGTCCGTTCGACCGATCAAGCGAGTAATTCATACCAGGCCGACGATCGAAGGCGCCGGCGTGAAGCTGGAGCGCGCGTTCGGCTTCGGCGACACGTCGGACTTCGATCCGTTCCTGCTGCTCGACGACTTTCGCAACGAACGGCCCGACGATTACCTCAAAGGCTTCCCGTGGCATCCGCACCGCGGGATCGAGACGATCACGTACGTCCTCGCCGGCGCTGTCGAGCACGGCGACAGCCTCGGCAACCGCGGCAGCCTCGGCGCGGGCGACGTGCAGTGGATGACGGCGGGCCGCGGCATCCTGCATCAGGAGATGCCGCGCGGCGACGAGCGCGGCAGAATGCACGGGTTCCAGCTGTGGGCAAACCTGCCGTCTTCGCTCAAGCTGACGGCGCCGCGCTACCAGGACGTGCTGGCGCGCGACATTCCGGAGATCGCCGACGACGACGGCACGCGCGTGCGCGTGATCTGCGGCGAGTTCTGGGGGAAGAAAGGTCCGGTCGAGGGCGTCGCGGCCGATCCGCGGTATCTCGACGTCTCGGTGCCGCCCGGCGTGCGCAAGCGTCTCGCCGTCGAGACGACGAACCACGCGTTCGCGTACGTGTTCGCCGGCTCCGGGACGTTTCGCGACGCGTCCGATCCGCGCGGCGTGCTCACCGAACAGACCGACGGCGGCATCGCGCGCTCGCACGTCGGCGGCGAGACCGGCAATCGATCGCTCGTGCTGTTCGATCGCGGCGACGAGATCGTCGTCCAGGCGGGCGACGAAGGCATCCGTTTCCTGCTCGTCTCCGGGCGGCCGATCGAGGAACCGGTCGCGTGGTACGGCCCGATCGTGATGAACACCGAAGCCGAATTGCAGAAGGCGTTCAACGATCTGCGGAACGGGACGTTCATCGGGTAAGCCAAGACGCAAAGAGAGCAAAGACCGCAAAGCGATGAATCGCCCGGAAGCCGACGGCGGCGTCAAGGAGCAGCAGCGATCCGAGACGAAGCAGCAGGAGCCGACGTTCTACAACGTCGTCCTGCTGAACGACGACTACACGCCGATGATGTTCGTCGTCGACGTGCTGGAGACGCTGTTCCAGAAATCGCCTGCGGAGGCGTACCGCGTGATGATGCAGGTGCACCTGAACGGACGCGGGATTGCCGGCATCTACCCGTGGGAGATCGCGGAAACCAAAGCCGATCGCGTCGCCGCCGTCGCCCGCGACGCGGGCTATCCGTTGAAGGCGACGGTCGAAGAAGCGTAAGGTACCAGTACCGTGTTCTCAGCCTCCGTTGCCGTCGTCCTGCACATCGCGCTGCGCGAGGCGGTGTCGCGCCGCCACGCGTTTCTCACGCTCGAGCACCTGCTCTACGTCCTCTCGCACGATCCGGACGGCGAGCGGATCCTCACCGCGTGCGGCGCCGATCTCGACAAGCTGCGCCGCGACCTGAGCGCGTACCTCGAGACGTCGATCGAGCGGGTGCCGCGCGGCAGCGGCGACGAGCCCGAGCAGACCGCCGCGTTCCGGCAGGTGCTGCAGACGGCGATCCTGCACGTGCAGGCGGCGCAGCGCGAGGAGGCGAACGCGGGAGACATCCTCGCGGCGATCATGCAGCAGCCGAAGACGCACGCCGCGCGGCTGCTCGCCGAGCAGGGCATCACGCGCCTCGACATCCTCGAGTACATCTCGCACGGCGTGACGAAGACGCCGCCCGCGCGAGAAGACGAGGCCGACGGGGACGCCGGCGCGAATGCCGGCGCCGGCGACGAGGAGTCGACGACGTCGCGGGATCCGCTGTCGGCGTACTGCGTCAACCTCACCGAGCGCGCGCGCCAGGGGCTGCTCGATCCGCTCATCGGCCGCGCGGAGGAGCTCCAGCGCACGATCGAAGTGCTCTGCCGGCGCCGCAAGAACAACCCGGTGTTCGTCGGCGAGGCGGGCGTCGGCAAGACGGCGATGGCCGAGGGGCTCGCCGCGCGGCTGCTCGGCGACGACGTGCAGGAGAAGCTGAGGGGCGCCGAGATCTTCGCGCTCGACACCGGCGCGCTGCTCGCCGGCACGCGATTCCGCGGAGATTTCGAGGAGCGCTTCAAGGCCGTGATCCGCGCGCTCGCGGGGCGCCCCAAAGCGATTCTCTTCATCGACGAGATCCACTCGACCGTCGGCGCCGGCGCCGTCACCGGCGGCACGATGGACCTCGCGACGATGATGAAGCCGCTCCTGACGGCGGGCGACCTGCGCGTCATCGGCTCGACGACGTTCGAGGAGTTCAAGCACATCGAGAAGGACCGCGCGCTGGCGCGGCGGCTGCAGAAGATCGCGATCGACGAGCCGTCGATCGAGGAGACGGTGCGCATCCTGTCGGGGCTCCGCGGGCGCTACGAGGCGCATCACGCCGTCGCCTACACCGACGCGGCGCTCGAGGCGGCGGCGAAGCTCGCCGCGCGGCATCTGCGGGACTATCGCCTGCCCGACAGCGCGATCGATCTGATGGACGAAGCAGGCGCGGTGACGCGGCTGAAAACCGCGGAAGGCGCCGCCGCGTCGGTCGACGTCGCCGACATCGAGGCAATCGCGGCGCGCGCGGCGCGCATTCCGCCGCGGCAGGCGTCCTCCTCCGACCGCGATCGGCTGCGCACGCTCGAGGAGTTGCTCAACCGCGTCGTCTTCGGGCAGGCGGACGCCGTGCAGCTCGTCGCGCAGGCGATCAAGCGATCGCGCGCCGGCCTCGGCCAGCCGGATCGGCCGACCGGATCGTTTCTCTTCACGGGACCGACCGGCGTCGGCAAGACCGAGCTCGCCAAACAGCTCGCGCTGCTGCTCGGCAACGAGTTCATCCGCTTCGACATGAGCGAGTACATGGAGAAGCACGCCGTGGCGCGGCTGATCGGCGCGCCGCCCGGCTACGTCGGCTTCGAGCAGGGCGGGCTCCTCGTCGACGCCGTGCGCACGCATCCCTACAGCGTGGTGCTGCTCGACGAGATCGAGAAGGCGCACCCGGACATCTACAACATCCTGCTGCAGGTGATGGACCACGCGACGCTCACCGACAACACCGGCCGCAAGGCCGATTTCCGCAACGCCGTGCTGATCCTGACGTCGAACGCCGGGTCGCGCGAGATGAGCGCGGCGTCGATCGGCTTCGGCGACGGCGGCGGCGCGAGCGGCGAGGGCAAGGCGAAGACGGCGATCGAGCGCGTGTTCAGCCCGGAGTTCCGCAACCGGCTGGACGCGATCGTCACGTTCCACGCGCTGACGCCGGGCGCGATGGAAACGATCGTCGAGAAGTTCATCCTGCAGCTCGAGGGTCAGCTGGCGGAGCGGCACGTGGCCATCACGCTGCAGCCCGAGGCGCGCGCCTGGCTCGCGAAAAAAGGGTACGACCCGAAGTTCGGCGCGCGGCCGCTTGCGCGCGTGATTCAGAAGGAAGTCCGCGATCGGCTCACCGACGAAATCCTCTTCGGCGCGCTCGAGCACGGCGGGACGGTGACGATTGGCGCCGAAGGCGATGGTCTCTCGTTCGCCTTCGATCGTCGGGACGAAATTAAGAATTAAAGAAATTAAGAATTAAGAATTCGTGATCCGGCCGCATGGCGACGAATTCTTCATTCTTAATTCTCATAATTCTTAATTCGCCGCGCGCGCGTCATTCGGCGACGTACCGCCACGGCGCGCGCGGCGTTTCCCTTCGCCAGATGGTGAAGAACGGATTCTTCGCCGGCCGGTCGGTCGTTCCCGCGTTCGGGACGATCCAGCCGATCGTGACGCCCAGATCGCCGCTCGACGCGACGATCGCGCGTTCGGGCGCCCACGAGACCGGGCTCGTGCCCTCCGCAAGCCCCTCGCCCACCATTCGCGCGATGTTCGCCGCGCCGACGACGATGGCCGCGTCGTCGGGCCGGCCGAGGTTGATCGCGTCGGCGGTGCCGAACTGCGCGAACGCGGGAGCGAGCCCGATCTTCTGCGCCTCCTGCGAGAAGGCGCGCTCGGCCTGATCGAGGCTCGCCTTCGCCGCCGCGAGGCGCGCCGCATCGTTCGCCGGTTCGACGATCCGCTCCGGCAGCGCCGGCGCCATCGGCGCGCGCGACACCGGCGCCGCGCTCGCTCTCGAGCGCTTGAAGACGGCGACGCGCCAGCCGGCCGGCTGCTTCACCCAGTACGACAGGTATTTCAGCGGCAGATCGCCGTCGCCCTTGCGGTGAATCGTCATGTAGCCGAACGTGAAGCCGTGCTGCGCGTCGCCCGAGATTCCGCCGCGGACTGGCGTCCACTCGGTCCGCGTCGTGAGGTTGTCGGCGTTCGCGCGCAGCGTCTCGACGACGGCCGCTTTCCCTTCGACGAATTTTCCCGGCGGCATCGGGATCACGACATCGTCGGCGAACATCGCCGTGAGGCCGGAGACGAGATCGGTCTTCGCGCTCGCGGCGGCGAAGGCGCGATCGGCGGCGAGCAGCTCGTCGACGGCCGACTGCGGCGTGGCTGCGGCAGCGGCGGCGAGCGCGGCGACGAGCAATGCACGTGTCATGCGTGGACTATGCCGCGGACCGGCCGGCGGTTACCGCCGCGGCGCGCCGTTTTCCGCGGCCGTCCGCCGTCAGGTACTATGGGGACAGGTGCCAGCGTGAAAAACGTGCGGATATTCGCGACCTTGGTGGACGGCGAGCAGCTCGAGCTGCGTGAGTGCCCGACGGGCCGGGACCTGGTGCGCGCGCTCCTGCAGCACGCGGCCGGCTCCGCGAAGGCGCTCGTCATCGAGGCCACCGACAAGGAAGGGCGCGTGGTGCGCATCGTCGTGCCGTCGGACGAATCGGATACCGCCAAAGTCTCCATTTCACAAGAATCCTGACGCGCGCGTGCCTCCTGCGCCATAATCCGTGCGCGTATTCGCGCAAGGAGGCTGTCATGTGGAGTCGCCGCGCCTTTCTCGGACTCGGCGGAGCCCTCGGGACCGCCGTCGCCAGCCGATCGTTTGCCGGCCTCGCGCGCCTCGAGGCGGCGGGCGCCGAGGTGGCGGATCGCACGCCTGAAGACGTCGCGCAGGACGAGTTCTACTGGCGCGAGATCCAGGAAGCGTTCACGCTCGACCGCACGCTCATCAACCTGAACAACGGCAACACGTGTCCGAGCCCGCGCGTCGTCCTCGAGGCGACCAAGCGCTACATGGACATGTCGAACATGCTTCCGGTGCACTACCGCGGCGACATCGAGCGGCATCTCCAGACGGTGCGCCGCGGGCTGGCGAAGGAGTTCGGGTTCGACGAGGACGAGGTCGCCCTCACGCGCAACGCGAGCGAGTCGCTGCAGATCGTGCAGAACGGCCTCGATCTCGCGCCGGGCGACGAGGTGATCACGACCGAGCAGGACTACCCGCGCATGCTGACGACGTGGGATCAGCGGCGGCGCCGCGACAAGATCACGGTGACGCGGCTGCAGTTCCCGGTGCCGACGACGCAGGACGATCTGTATCAGCGGTTCGAGCGCGCGATCACGCCGCGGACGAGAGTCTTCCACTTCTGCCACATCACGAACCTCACCGGACAGCTGTTCCCCGTGCAGCGTTTGAGCCGGCTCGCGCGGTCGCGCGGCATCGCGACGGTCGTCGACGGCGCACACGCGCTCGCGCACTTTCCGTTCAAGATCCGCGATCTCGAGTGCGACTACTACGGCGTCAGCCTGCACAAGTGGCTGCTCGCGCCGATCGGCAACGGGCTGCTGTACGTGCGGCGCGAGAACATCCCGAAGCTGTGGCCGCTGCAGGCGGTGCCCGAGCGGCAGGCCAACGACGTCCGCAAGTTCGAGGCGATCGGCACCTACCCCACGTCGATTCGCGCGGCCGTGGCCGAGGCGCTCGCCTTCCATCAGGCGATCGGCGCCGAGCGCAAGGCGGCGCGGCTCCGCTACCTGACGCTGCGCTGGGCGAAAGCGCTCGAGAGCAACCCGCGCGTCAAGATGCTCTCGAGCCTCGACGCGGGCCAGACGTGGGGCCTCGCGATGGTCGGCATCACCGGCGTCGACTCGCGGGCGCTCGCGCAGTTCATGATGGACAAGTACCGGATCGTCATCAACGCCGTCGTCGGCGGACAGCCGCCGAACCAGGTGTTCGATTACACCGGTCTTCGCGTGACGCCGAACGTCTACACCACGCTCCAGGAGATCGACACGTTCGTCGAGGCGATGCAGGACGCGGCGAAGAACGGCGTGCCCTCGTCTACGACGGCGCGCGGGCGAAGCGGCGACTGATCGCCAGGGAGAACACGCCATGCACCGCACGCGCCTTGCGCTGGCCGTTGTCGTCGTGTGTCTTGCGGCCGCGCCCGCAGCCGCGCAGTCGTTCCAGGGCGGCCTGCGCGGGACGGTGAAGGACGCGCAGGGCGTCATTCCCGGCGCGACCGTCACGCTCGTCAACCAGCAGACCGGCGTCGCCCGCGAGACGGCGTCGAATCAGGTCGGCGAGTACTCGTTCCCCGGCGTCGTGCCGGGCGTCTACACCGTCCGCGCGGCGGTGAGCGGCTTCAAGACCTTCGTGCGCAGCGACGCGCGCATCGGGACGCAGCAGTTCCTCACGCTCGACATCCTGCTCGAGATCGGCGCGGTCGAGGAGACGATCACCGTGTCCGCGGAGGCGCCGCTCATCGAGACGTCCAACGCCTCCACCGGCGACGTGCTCGATCAGAAGACGCTCGAGACGCTGCCGAGCATCAGCCGCATGGCGTTTCTGGCGAGCAACACCGTGCCGACGGTGACCTACACCGGCAACCCGCACATGAACCGGATGCAGGATCAGACCGAGGCGTCGCGCATCTCGCTCGGCGGCGGGATCTCGGTCGGCAACAACTACCTGCTCGACGGCTACCCGATCACCGACATGCAGAACCGCGCGTCGATCAGCCCGAACGTCGAGATGGTCGAGGACGTGAAGGTGCAGGTGCACACCTACGACGCGGAGATGGGACGGACCGGCGGCGGCATGTTCAACGCGAGCGCGCGATCGGGCACCAACCGCTTCCAGGGCTCGGGCTTCATGCTGATGCGGCCCGGCGCGCTCATCGGCGAGAACTTCTTCCTCAAGATCCAGGGCCAGCCGAACCCCGATCAGTACTGGCGCAACGGCGGCGGCGGCATCGGCGGACCGATTGTCCGCAACAAGACGTTCTTCTGGTTCTCGGCGGAGGCCTACCGCGACGGGCTGACGCAGAACGGCAACTTCCACGTGCCGACCGCCGCGGAGCGCGCCGGGGATTTCTCCGGCCTCGTCGATTCGGCGGGCCGGCCGATCGTCATCTACGACCCGCTGACGACCGATCCGGCAACCGGCAACCGCCAGCCGTTTCCCGGAAACCGGATCCCGCAGAACCGGATCAATCCGGTCGGCGCCAACCTCGTGAAGTACCTGCCGCTGCCGAACGTGAACCCCGGCGTCGACAACGGGACGTCGAACTACGTCGCCCAGAACACGCCGAACAACCTCGGGCAGCAGTTCGGCGGGAAGATCGATCACCACTTCAACAGCAGCGTCGCGCTGAGCGGCGTGTACGTCTACCAGTACACCGAGGAGCCGGCGGTGAGCTTCTTCCCCGACGCGCCGTTCGCGCAGGGCGGGCAGAACAACCGGCCGGTGCACGTCGCCGTCGTGAACAACACCTACGTGATGAACTCGTCGACGGTGCTGACGCTGCGCGGCGGCTTCAACACGTTCGACGACATCACGCCGCTGCTGTCGCCGTTCGACGCGCACTCGCTCGGCTTCGATCGCGCGTTCGCCGACGCCATTCCGGTGCAGCGGTTCCCGGCGCTCTCGCTCACCGGCTATCAGGGCGCGAGCTACACCGGCCAGGGGACGACGCACTATTACTCGTACGGCACGAACGGCGCGCTGACGAAGCTCGCGGGCGAGCACAGCCTGAAGATCGGCGCCGACTATCGCCGCCTCGGCGTGCGCTCGCGCACCTACGGCACTTCGGCCGGCAGCTTCACCTTCAACGGTCAGTTCACCGGATCGAACGCGACGTCGCCCGCCGCGACCTCGCGCAATGCGATCGCCGATCTGCTGCTCGGCTTTCCGTCCGCCGGCACGCTGCCGCTCAACTCGCAGGTCGACGACTTCGTCAACTACGCGAGCGCGTACGTGCAGGACGATCATCGCGTCACGCCTCGTCTCACGCTGAATTACGGCGTCCGCCTCGAGCACGAGAGCGGTCTCGCGGAGAAGAACGACAACCTGGCCGTCGGGTTCGATCGGAACGCCGTCAGCCCGCTGAACGTGACGATTCCGGCCGGCACCGATCCCCTGCACCCCGAGGCGCGGCAGGTGAAGGGCGGCCTGATCTACGCGGGCGTCAACGGCGCGCCCACGACGCAGGGACATCCGCCTGCGCTGAAGTTCTCGCCGCGCGTCGGCGCGGTGCTCACCCTCGATCGCAGCACCGTCGTGCGCGCCGGCTACGGCTTGTACTGGGCGCCGTGGAACTACAGCCCCGTGCTCTCCACCGGCTACTCGCAGACGACGACGCTCGTGCAGAACAACAACGTGCCGATCACGTCGATCGACAACCCGTTTCCGACGGGCCTGCTGCAGCCGTCGGGCAACGCGCTCGGCCTGCTCTCGGGCGCCAGCACCGGCGTCAGCTTCTTCGATCCGGACGCGACCGCGCCGCGCATGCAGCAGTACTCGGCCGACGTCCAGCGCCAGCTGCCAGGCGGCATGAGCGTCGTCGTCGGCTATGTCGGATCGCGCGGCGATCATCTGAACTACAACACCGCGATCAACCTCAATCAGCTGCCGACCGAGTACCTCGCGCTCGGCCGCCAGCTGACGACGCTCGTCAACAACCCGTTCTTCGGCGTCGCCGGCGCGGGCACGCTCGCCACGCAGCGGCAGGTGCAGCTCAACTCGCTGCTCGTGCCGTATCCGCAGTACGGCCTGAACGCCGTGTCGATGACGACGGCCGGCGCGCACTCTCAGTACAACGCGGCGGTGTTCGAGCTGCGGAAGCGCGCGACAGGCCTGTGGGGCGGCAGCTTCAGCTACACCTACAGCGTCGCGAAGGACAACCAGATCGGACAGTTCGGGTCGGGGAACTATCTCGCGTTCGCCGCCGCGCCCGGCATCGTGGACAACTACAACTACATTCCGGGCTCTCCCGCCTACAACCCGGACGTCGACTACGGCTCGAGCCTGAACGACATGACGCACAAGCTCGTGCTCGCGCCGATCGTCCAGCTGCCGTTCGGCCCGGGCCGCGCGCATCTGAGCCGCGGCGGCGCGCTCGGCTCGCTGGTCGGCGGCTGGACGCTCTCCGCCGTCGTGCTCGTGCAGAGCGGGTTTCCGATCGCGATCACGCAGACGCCGAACACGACGAACCTGAACGGCGCGGGGCAGCGGCCGAACATCGTGCCGGGACAGCCGTTGCTCGCGCCCGGCAACATCACCGACCGCCTGCAGGCGAATCAATCCGACAATCTGTATCTCAACCCGACCGCCTTCGCGCTCGCGCCGGCCTTCACGCTCGGCAACGCGCCGATGATCCTGCCGGGCGTGCGATCGCCGCTGCGCACCGGCGTCGACCTCGGCGTCGACAAGGACGTGCGCGTCGCGAACGGGCCGGCGATCACGCTGCGGCTCGAGGTGATCAACCTGCTGAACGCGCCGTGGTACACGCGGATGGCGAGCTCCAGCTTCGGCAGCGCGACGTTCGCGCAGGTGACGACGCAGGCGAACTACTCGCGCTTCGCGCAGTTCACGCTGCGGCTGCGGTTCTGACGCGCGCAATTAGGAATTTGGAATTTGGAATGCGTGATCCAGTCGTGACAGCGCGACGACGAATTCCACATTCCAAATTCTGAATTCTTAATTCGTGCCGTCCCGCAATCGGACGGTGTCGTTCCACGTGCGGACAACCGCGCTGCCGTTGCTACTTTCTTTGCGCCCTTTGCGCCCCTTGCGGCCTTTGCTGTGCTGGCACATCCGTTGCTCGACTGCGAGCACCATTGTCCGATCTGATTCAGGCCGTTCGCGCGCTGCGTAAGAGCCCGGGATTCTCGGTCGTCGCGATTCTGACGATCGCGGTCGGCATCGCCGCGAACACGGCGCTCTTCTCCGTCTACGATCGCCTCGTCCTCGACCCGGTGACGATCCCGTCGCCGTCCTCGCTCGTGGCGATCTGGACCAACAACCCGCAGCTGAATTTCTACGCGCCCGCCGTCTCGTGGCCGCGCTACGAGGAGATTCGCGCGCACGCCTCCGGCTTCTCGTCGGTCGGCATCTCGGCGTTCGACAACTTCACGCTCACCGGCGACGGCGATCCCGAACAGCTGAACGGCCAGCGCGTGAGCGCGTCGTTCCTGCCGACGCTCGGCGTCATGCCCGCGCTCGGGCGCAACTTCACGGCCGACGACGATCTGCCGAACGGTCCGTCGGTCTGCATCATCAGCCACGAGCTCTGGGAGACGCGATTCGGCGCGCGCGCCGATCTCGTCGGCCGCACGATCACGCTCAACGGCCAGCCGTGGGAAGTCGTCGGCGTGATGCCGCCGCGGCTGACGCCGCCGTTCGCGCAGGTGCAGGTGCTTGCGCCGCGCGTCTTCGAGATCGCCGGCCTGACGCCCGAGCAGGTGCGCAACGGCGCCGGCTACGCGCAGCCGATCGCGCGGTTGAAGCGCGGCGTCTCGCTCGAGCAGGCGCGCGGCGAGCTCGCGGCGATCAGCCGCGCCTACCGCGATCGGTTCGCCACCAAGCTCGACGCGACGAGCACGAGCGAGCCGCTGCCGTTCGTCGGCGCGCTCGTCGGCCCGCTGCAGCCGACCTTCTACACGCTGCTCGGCGCCGTCGGCTTCGTCCTGCTGATCGCGTGCGCGAACGTCGCGTCGCTGTTTCTCGGCCGCCTCACCGCGCGCCGCCGCGAAGTCGCCGTGCGCCAGTCGCTCGGCGCCACGCGCGCGTCGATCGTGCGGCAGTTCCTCGTCGAGAGCCTCGCGTTCTCGGCGGTCGCCGGCGGCGCCGGCACGCTGCTGGCATTGTGGGCCGTCTCGGCGGTGCAGTCGCTCGTCGGGACGCAGCTGCCGCCGAACACGTCGGTGACGATCAACGGCCGCGCGCTACTCTTCACTGCCGCCGCCACCCTCGTCTCGGCGGTGTTGGTGGGCCTCGCGCCCGCGGTTCAGGCGTCGCGCGAGCAGGTGGTGGAGGCGCTCAAGGACACCGCGCGCGGGTCCTCCGAACGCGGCGGCCGCATGCGCACGACGCTGATCGTCGCCGAAGTGGCGCTCTCGGTCGTGCTGCTGGTCGGCTCGGCGCTGCTGGTGCTCAGCTTTCTGCAGCTGCAGCGGACGGCGCCGGGATTCGACGCGACGGGCGCCGCGACAGCGTTCGTCGCGGTGCCGGCCGGACGCTACGCGACGACAGCGCAGCAGGCGCAGTTCTTCACGCGCGTCGTCGAGCGGCTGCGCGCGGATCCGCGCGTGGCCGACGCGGCGGCCGTCGTCGGCCTCCCGCTCTCCGGCTTCAACCCGCGATCGCCGTACAGCGTCGCCGGGCGGCCCGTTCTGCCGCTGCCGCAGCGTCCGCTCGCGGGCCTCGTGATCGTCAGCGACGACTACTTCCGGATGATGCGCATCGGTCTCGCCGCGGGACGCACGTTCACGGCCGGCGATCGCGAAGGCGCGCCCGGCGTGTGCATCGTCAACGAATCGCTGGCGAAGCGGCTCTTCCCCGGCGAATCGCCGCTCGGGCGCACGCTCCTGCGCGGCAAGGACGCCGACGTTCGCGCCGAGATCGTCGGCGTCGTGCGCGACGTGAAGACGAACGGCCTGAATAACCCGGCGCCCGACGAGATCTACTACCCGATGCGACAGCTCGCGCGGCCGGCGATGGCGATCGTCGCCCGCACGAGCGGCGACGCGGCGTCGCTCCAGCCAATCATGCGCGCGGCGGTCGCCGCCGAGGACAAGGAGCAGCCGATCTCGTTCTTCGCCACGCTCGACAGCAACATCGCGCAGAGCCTCGGCGTGCAGCGGATCGTCGCCGCGCTGACGACGATCTTCGCGGCGCTGGCGCTCGCGCTCTCCTCGGTCGGGTTGTACTCGGTGCTCGCGTACGCCGTCTCGCAGCGCACGCCGGAGCTCGGGATCCGCATGGCGCTCGGCGCGCAGCCGTCGCAGGTGGTCGGCCTGGTGATGCGGGGCGGCCTGCGGCTCGTCGCGGCCGGCCTTGCGATGGGGCTCGCGGGCGCCGCCGGCGCGGCGCGCGTGATCCGCACGCTGCTCTTCGACGTGCGGCCGCTCGACCCGATCGTCTACGCCGGCGTCGCCGCGCTCTTCACTGCCGTCGCCGCGGCGGCATGCCTCGTGCCCGCGCTGCGCGCGTCGCGCATCGATCCGCTGCGCGCGCTCCGCGCCGAGTAACGCGGACGACGTACAACGCAGAACACGCAGAACCCGCAGAACCTTCAATCAAAGATTCCGTATATTCTTCGAACAAAAGATTCTGCGTGCTCTGCGTGCTCCGCGTTGTACGTCGTCCGGCGTGCTACGCTCTAGCGCCATGGCCGACGTCGTCTACACGTCGCGTGTGCGCATCGAGCGGGTGAAGGGTCCGCTGCGGATCGCGCATCTACCCGGCGAGCCGCAGCCGATCGCCTTCAGCGCGCACGGCGCGATCGCGGAACACTACAAAGTGGATCCGTCGACGCTCGAGCCGCATGCGACGACGATCGACTACGTGATTGCCGCCACCGCCGGTTGAATGATGGGCACATTTGCCGGCGCGCTGGAGGCGCGTCAAATCGATGCGAGCGGGGGCAGGCTTGCGGCGGATGTCACGGGCGAGGTCGAGACGGAGGACGGCGTCCTCGTCGTCCGCCGGATTCACGTGCAGCTGACGCTCGCCGCGCCGGGCGCCCTGCGCGACACCGTCGAGCGCGTGCACGGCATGTACGCGATGCGGTGCCCGCTCTACCGCACGCTACACGGCGCGATTCAGCTGACGTCGAGCTATACGCTCGTCGAGCCCGCGTGAACGCGATCGATCGCCGGGGCGCGCGGGCCCCGGCGTTCACCAGCTGCGTCTAGTTGTTCGGCGCGCCGTTCTGGATCCATTGGCGGATCAGCGCCACCTGCGCGTCGGTCAGGTACGGCGGGCCGTTGCGCGGCATCCGCAGGCCGACGATGTCCGCTGCGCCCTCGAGTTTCTTGATCAAGTAGCTGCCGCTCGGGTTGCCTGGAATCACGCGAGTCTCACCCGCCTTCCCAACGCTCGCCACGTTGACGAGATTCGAAATCGCGACGCCCGACTTGAGGTTCAGGTTCGAGCTCGGCGTCCGTCCGTCGTCGGTATGGCAGGCGGTGCAGGCAGGATTGAAAATCTGCTGCTGGATCTGTGTGCTGAAAGTCACGGTCGGCGTGGGACTCGGCGACGACGGACTGCTGCTGCTGCTCGAGCAGCCGGCGGCCACCAGCAGAATCGAAATCGACAGAACGCCCAGCTTGAATCTCACGCACATCTGCATAGTCGATACCCCATGGCGTTTGACAGGCCACGAGATATTCGTGTCGATGTCTCCGCTTGTCAAGCGTGAAGGGGAAAAAATTGAATGCCAGCGCGCTCAGGCATTCAACGGAATGGTTTTCGCGGCGCCTTCCGAGGTCGGACGCCGGCTTCCCGCGTGAACTGGATTCGGATGTGCTGGCCGAAATATAGGGGCGTCTGGCGTAGACTGAGCGCCGCACAGTCAACGATTCCGGCGGAGGACGACATGATCGATCAGCGATTCTCGCGGCGCGACGTGCTGCGCGCCATCGCCGGCGCGGCCGGGGCCGGCGTCGCCCGCTCGGCGTTTGCGCAGGGCCGCTGCATGCGCACGTTCGGCGTCCCGGCCTGCAATACCACGCCCATCGCGGCCGTGTTCGCACCAACCGGCTGGAAGACCACGTCGCTCGAGCACGTGACGTTTCGCGTCGCGGACTACCGGAAGGAGGCGGCGTTCTACATCGCGCTGATGGGATGGACGCTGCGGAGCGACGACGGGCGGCAGGCGGTGCTGGACCTCGGCGACTGGGGATCGGTGATCTTCAAGCAGGCGCCGGCCGAGGCGTTCGAGTCGGGCGGCGCGCGCGGCGGACGAGGCGGTCCGGTGCACGCGGTGGTCGATGCGTTCTGCTTCGGCATCGAGCCGTGGAACGCGAAGTCCGTCGAGCGCGAGCTGAAGGCGCGCGGCCTGGCGCCGATTGCCGAAGCCGGCCCGAACGGGTTCGAGAGCTTTCACGTGAAAGATCCCGACGGGTTCGATCTGCAGATCAGCAACGGCGCGTTCGCGAGCCGTCGCAAGGCGGCGCCGGCGGCCGCGAAGCTGTCCGAGCCCGCGCCGTTTGCGCCGACCGGCTGGAAGACGGTGTGGCTCGATCATTTCTCCTTCGGCGTCTCCGACTACAAGAAGAGCACGTCGTTCTACACGAACCTGCTCGGATGGAAGGAAACCTACGACGAGGGCAGCCAGAACGAGTGCCTCATGGGGGAGATCGGCGACATCATCATCCGCGGCGGCAACCCGCTCGACCCGGCCTTCGGCGGCGGCGGGGGCCGATCGCGGCTCGGCATCGATCACATCTCGTTCGGCATCCAGCCGTGGGACACCGACGGCGTGAAGGCGGAGCTCGAGAAGCGCGGCCTGCGCGCGCAGGTCGACACGTCGACCGGCGACGAGATCCACGTCGCCGCGTTCAAGAGCTATCACACGGCGACGCCGAACGGCTACAACCTGCAGATCAGCTACGTCACCCACGACAACCGGCTCGCGCTGCCCAACGCGGTGCGGCCGAAGCCCTCAGGCGGCAAGCTGTAGACGGCCGCCGATCGTGCTGACGGGGCGCCGCGTCGTCGCCGTTCTCTTCGCCGCGCGCCTGCTGTGCGGTGCCGCGGCGGCGCAGGACGATCCGCCCTACGTCGTGCTGATCGATCGCGACATGACGCCGGCGTCGGGCGCGGCGGATCTGGTCGCTTTGCATCGGGCCGCCGCCGCTCTCGAGGATCGGTGGCTGCCGCCCTCGCGCTTCGACGAATCGACGCGCCTGAAGCGGGCCATCGGCATCGGCTACCGCTTCGGCAAGTGGTTCGGCCTGGATCTGCCGCAGGATCACTTCCTGATGGTCGTCGGCCACGAGGTGTTCGGCCACGGCGCGCGGCTGCGCGAGATCGGCGCGCGCCGTGTCGAGTACAGCTTCGACGCACCGATTCCCTACGGCGCCGGCGGCGCCGTCACGTCGTTCTCGGGCGACCTGCTCGTGACGCGCGCCGACGCGCTCGGCATCGACACGGCCGGCATCGAAGCGCAGAGCGTGCTGGCCGATCGGATTGCAAGGCATGCGCTCGCGTCCGGGGCGCTGCCGTACCGCGACGGCTGGTTGTACATCGAGTCGCGGCTCGACGGCCTGCGCTACATTCGCAGCGTGTCGCCGCGATCGCGGGAAGGGCACGACGTCCGATCGTTCCTGCTCGACTTCAACGATGGATGCGATCCGCCCGCGTGCGCGCCGATCGACGCGGCGGCGCTGAAGCGGCGGGCGCTGCTGATGCTCGGCGATCCGATGCTGGCGTATGCCGGCTACACGTGGGCGTATGCCTATCTGGTTCGCGGCCGGACGTCGGCGCCCGCGCCGATGATCCCGCTGCCGCACGATGTGCAGTATCTACCGGCGCTGCGGTTCGAGATGACGCCGTACGGCACGGCGGTGACCACCGAGCACACGATCGTGCGGCGCGGGCGGCTGACGAGCGTCTCGGTCGGCGTCGGCGATACCGGCAGGCGGCGCGCGTGGCAGATCGGCGTCGGCGCGCTCGACCTCGTCCGCTTTGCGCGGGTGCACGGCGACCTCGACGTCGCCGTCTGGCAGCAGCCGATGCTCGATGCGGCGCCGAACTCGCAGGAGTTCGCCGCGGGCGCGCTCGCGGCGGCAACCATGCACGTGCCACTCGGCCGATCGTCCGCCGCGCGCGCCGCGGCGCTCGTTGAGGTCGGCTACAAGTCGGACGGCTTCGTTCGCGGCGAACGGCTGCACGCGGGGCCGAGTGTTCGCGTCGGACTCACGTACCGGCCGTAGTCCGTACAGGCGCCTCGATTGAGACGGGACGCGCGCGCCGGCGCGCGTCCCGCGCCTTCCCCGATTAGAAGCACGACGAGGTCTGTACGCCGTTCGGATCGGTCGCAACAGGAACCGTCGTCGAGCAGTCGTACACGCAGCGACCAGGGCGAGACCCGCGCTCACCAGCATTGCTCTCGGCATCAGCCTCATGACGATCCTCCTCACAGAATGATCGATTCGCGACACGAAGACGCCGGGTTCATCCGTCGAGTGTGTTGTGCGGATCGAGACGACCGATGAGAGGAACTGTCGCGGGTGTGTTACGAGAACTATGCCAGGGCGCGCGCGTCTGCGCAGCGTTACGTTATTGCGACGCACGCAGCGCCGAACTCGGCACAGGTGTCAGCGACTGGCAAAAGCGGTGCGTCCGTCGCGGTGCCGGTCGGCATCAGCCAATGCAACGAGAGCCCAGAGCGTGGCCCGAACGGCCACGATGACGCACTTCGCGCCCCTTCGGGGCTCGAGTTCGAACGCTGGCCTCGCGATTCCATTTCTCGGACGTGTCCGGCGAGATTTCGCTCGCAGTAGTACAGACACCAGCTGACAAAACGGTCGAGTCGACGTCCGATGAGCTCGCGCTGCTCCTAGTCGCCGACAGACCTACTGCCGACAATCTGATTGGGAGCGCTCGGCGTCCTACCGGTGGAACCTCGCAAACGGCCATAGATAAACGGGAGATTTCGATGACTCGAAACGTCTTCGTCGCGTGTCTGCTGCTCGTCGGAGCCGCGCTGGGGTCCGTCGCGTACGGCGATGAACACTCACAGCTTCGCGATGTTCATCGCGTCTTCGTCGAGAAAATGCCGAACGATCTCGACCAGTACATCAGCGCTGAGCTCACCAAGCAGCTCAAGGGCCGCGTCACCGTCGTGCTCCAGAAAGGCGACGCTGACGCCATCATCCGTGGCACCAGCGCCGAGCAGTCCGGCGTCGGTTCACAAATCACCGGGCGGCATCTCGGATTGAACGACACGGCCAGCGGCTCAATCTCGCTGATCGACAGGGACGAGAAAATCGTCATGTGGTCAGCCGAGGCTGGCGATCGCAGTCTGTGGAAAGGACCAATGGCGCGCGGTGGATCGCGCAAGGTCGCCGAGCGGCTGGTTCACGACTTCAAGGACGCCCTCGGCAAGAGTCGCTGAACAGACGGCAACGTCGTTACGACGATCCGAATATTTGGGGATGTTTCCAGCGCGGGGTATCCCACGCGCCCGGCGGCAGATAGTGGAATCGGATCAAATACACCTGGCGGCCGCGGCCGTGTCGTGCGATCCGCAGCAGATCGGCCACGCTGTCGAAGCCTGACTCCCGGGCGAGATCGTACGTCACGTCGCGAAGAGCAATCCGCGCGATCGAATCCACGACGATGTGGCCGTCGCCCATCGCGTAACGGCCGCCCGCTTTGACTTGGGCGCGCATCCAGATGCGGACGCTGCATCTGATGCGCCCGCGCCGGATCCCCTCGCGAAGCTGTTTGGCGAATACCATTCAGGCCGCCCGATTCCCAGATATTATCCTGGTCTCGTCCGGATCCGCGCGCCTGACCGATGCCTGAATTCCTCCTGCGGCCTGGCACCAACGACGGCCTGATCTCCACGAACGTCGTCGAGCGGAACGAATATCGCGTGGCGGACAATCTCTCCGGCGCGGTCGTGATCGACATCGGCGTGCGCGTCGGCGCGTTCAGCCATCTCGCGCTGTCGCAGGCGGCGGCACGCTGATTTGGGAAACCGAGGGGCCGCTCGTCGCGGCCGTGCGTTTCGACGATGTGATCGACGAAGCGACGCGACCAGGGGCGGCGCCGCGTCGGCCTGGTGAAGATGGATCGCGATGGAGCGGAGTTTTCTATCCTGTCAGCCTCGAGCCGCAGGCGATCGCGCAATTCGGCGCGCTCGGGCTGTTCTTCGCTAATCGACGGATTGTGTAGTATGTCTTTGCGTTGAGCTCGAAACAGGAGAACGCCATGGCACCGCAGCCGTCACGCCGCCAGTTCGTGGCCCTCGCCTCCGGCGCCGCGGCATGGTTGAGGGGCGTTCGGTCGGTGGATGCGGCGCCGGCCGCGACCCGCGCCGGTCGACTGAAGATCGGCGTCGCGTCGTACTCCATGCGCGAGTTCACGCTCGATCAGGCGCTCGACATGGCGCGCGCGCTTCACGTGACCTACATGACCTTCAAAGACGTCCACGTTCCGCGCACCGATCCGCCCGAGGCGACACGCGCGCTGAGAGCGAAGATCGAAGCCGCGGGCATCACGATCATGGGCGGCGGCACCATTACCATTCAGAACAACACGGCACAAATCGCCCGCGAGTTCGAGTACGCCAGAAACGCCGGGTTCCCCCTGATCTTCACATCGCCCGATCCAGCGGCGCTCGACGCCATCGAACGCGCCGCGAAGACCTATGACATCAGGGTGGCGATCCACAATCACGGTCCGGAGGACAAATGGTGGCCGCGTCCGCAGGACGCCTACGCGGCCGTCAAAGGGCGCGATGCGCGGCTCGGCCTGTGCATCGACATCGGCCACACCTTGCGCACCGGGACCGATCCCGTCGAAGCGTGCCGTGAATGCCGCAGCCGCCTGTTCGACATGCACGTGAAAGATCTCGCTGTGAGCACCGACGAACGCAGCGAGACCGAAGTCGGACGCGGCGTGGTCGACATCCCGTCGTTGTTCAGAACGCTCGTCGAGATTGGCTACAGCGGACAGGTCGGGCTCGAATACGAGATCAACGCCAAGAGTCCGCTCGCAGGAATGAGCGAATCGCTCGCATATATGCGCGGCGTGCTCGCGGCCGTCGCGGCCTCCTAGCTCACAACTCGCTGGCGGCAGCCCACCCGGCGACGCCCGTCGCGCTCCTCACGGCGCGAACGATGGCGTCGGCCACTGTCTCGGCCGCGACCGCTCCGAGCGCCGTCAGCGATACGGCAACGTTCGACAGCCCGCTGGACACGGCGATGACCTGATCGCCGTCGCCCTGCGTGTGGTACGGATCGATGGCGCGTGCGGCGCCCGTGTTCGCCATCATGGCGAGCTTCGTGAGCTGAATCTTGGTGAGCGCGACGTTCGTGCCGACGACCGCCAGCAGCGTCGCGCGCAGCGGAACGTCCGAGGCCGGTCGGTTGGCCGCCGTCGGCTTCTCGAGATCCCCTCGCAGCACGTCCACGCTTCGCGCGAAGCCGCGTCCATCGGCCGTGCGCGCTCCGGCGAGAATCGTTCCGCGGCGCCAGTCGACGATGTCGCCGGCGCTGTTGACCACGACGAGCGACGCGACGACGACATCGCCGAGGCGAACCGATGCCGTGCCGATCCCGCCCTTCATCCCGGCCATCCCGCGCGCGACGAACATCTTGCCGACCGTGGCGCCGGCGCCGGCGCCGACGCTTCCTTCCGCCACGGGCCCGCCCGTCGCCGCCTGACACGCGCGATACGCCTCGTCAGGACCTGCCCGGAGCCGCGCGTCGCCCAGCGCCAGATCATCGATCGCAGCCCCGACGACGACCGGCACGCGGACGTTCGGCACGCCCCAGTCGTAGCCGATGCGTTGCTCGTCCAGGAATCGCACGACGCCGGCAGTCGCGCCAAGGCCCATCGGCCCGCCGCCTGACAAGAGCACCGCGTGGATGCGATCCAGCGGGCTCACCGGCTGCAGCATCACGCCGAGCGATTCCGCAGGCGCCGAGCCGTCGTAGTCGACGCCGGCCGTCGCGGGCTGATCGAAAAGAATCGCGGTGCAGCCGGTCGGACGGCGCGCGTCAGTGAAGTGCCCCACGCGCACGCCGCCGATATCGGTCAGGGACCCGCGAACCGCCGCGGGTTGACCGCCGGCCCCGTGAAGGGTTGGCGCGGCCGCAAGCATGCTCGCGCCGCCGATCTTCAGAAGGTGCCGTCGTGAAACCAGCGCACGCTTCTCACGACTCACGGCGTTCTCCTCCGAGCGGTAAGGATAATGCCGGACAGACGCCGGCCGGAAAAATGGCGGCGAGGAGGCGAGGGTGGGAGCTACTGCGCGGGCCGATCGTTCAGAGCGATGCCGAGGTACCAGCAGCACGGGCGCACGCTGCCGGTCGGATTGCTGCCAGGGACGCTCAGGCCCAAATCGCCTTCATCATATTGCACAGCTCCACTTCGACGGCGCGTAGAGCAAGGCGAGTGCCCGCGAAACGAACGTTTCGGGCCGGAATTCGTAGCGGAAATGCCGGAAGTCTGCCGCGGCGATCCTTTTTGTCTACCTGTGCCGTTGTGGCGAACGACAATCGGCGCCGCGCAAGTCGTTGATTGGTCAGAACAACGCGGTTTCAGACGGTCGCAGAGTGCCCTGACGACTCCGCCGCGGATTGAAACCCGGTGGTGGCGACTCGTGCAGGGCGAGTCCCACGATGCGATCTGCGCTCGATCCGTGCACGTCAAATAATTTAATCGTATATACGATATAATCGTCGAGCGCGAGTTCGATCCGAGAGGAACGAAGGCATGCGCAAAAACCCGAGTCGTCCTGATGCTGAGAATCCGGAACTGACAGAAGAGGATTTTCGCCGAGCGCGACCGGCGCTGGAGGTTCTGCCACATGACGTCGTCGAAGCGATTCGCCGGTATCGTGGCCAGCGCGGTCCGCAGAAGGCGCCGACCAAGGAGATGATCAGCCTCCGCGTCGATCGGGACATCGTCGCGGCGTATCGGGCGACCGGGCCAGGCTGGCAAGCTCGGGCGAACGAGGCGCTGCGCGCCTACGCGACAAGAACCGGGTTGAAGCCGCGGTCGCGCAAGACCCGCCGCGTCGCTTCGCGGACCGTGACAGCGAGACGTTCCTGACGCGAATCGTGTCGTTAAGCTTACCTATGTCCTCGGAATGAACGGTCACCCATGTGGCCGGAACATACCCGAGGGAATTGGTCGGGATGGCCGGATTCGAACCGGCGACCCCCTGACCCCCAGTCAGGTGCGCTAACCAGGCTGCGCTACATCCCGAACATCGACAGGACCGAACCGAACGACTACCGGCCGTTGCGCCGCGCCTGGGGGGCGCGGTTCGACCGCGGCGCGGGCCGTTTGCCGCGCGCCGGCTTCGCGCGCGACGCGGCCATCGGCCGCGCGCGCCGCGTCGGCGCCGCCGGCGGCGGCGCCAGCCGGAACTCCTCGACGCCGACGCGCGACGCGAGCAGATCCAGAATCGACTGCAGCCCGCGCTTCACGGCCGTGAGCCGCTCGCGCGCGTTTCTGCCGATGAGCTCGTCGATCACCGGCGCATCCGGCGCCACCGGACCCGTTTCTTCCTCGAGCCGCCGCCGCGCGCCGGCCAGCGTCAGCCCTTCGACCAGCAGCAGATGCTTGATCCGCAGCACCTGCTCGACGTCCTCGCGCCGATACACGCGCGGCGCGCCCGCCGCCTTCGATACGCCGAGATCCGGAAACTCCGCCTCCCACGACCGCAGCACGTAGGGCTGCACCTTCGCGAGATCGCAGACCTCCGCGGCCTTGAACAGCGCGCGCTTCGGGATCTCCACCTGGGCCGCAGCGTCCGGCATGTGACAAAAAAGTATATCAGGTGACGCCCGAATGCCCGAAGCCTCGCGCGCCGCGATCGGTCGCCGGCAGCTCGCCGACCTCGCACCACACCACGCGCACCACCGGCGCGACGACGAACTGCGCGATGCGCATGCCGCGCGCGACGACAAAGCGCTCGCGACCGAGGTTGATGAGCGGCACGCGGATCTCGCCGCGGTAGTCGGCGTCGATCGTCGCCGGCGTGTTCGGCAGGCTGATGCCGTGCTTCACCGCGAGCCCGGATCGCGGCCGCACCTGCCCCTCGAAGCCCTCGGGGATCGCCACCTCGAGGCCGGTCGGCACGAGCACGATCGCCCCGGGATCGATCGCGACGTCGCCGTCCGACGCGGCGCAGAGATCCATGCCGGCGGCGCCGGCGGTCATGTAGGTCGGGAGCGGGAGCCCGTGCGAGGACGGCAGGCGGCGGATTTGAAGGGTGAGCGCGGTCGGCACGCGTGAGATGTTATCCCACGGCGACCTCCGCCGACGCCGCGACGCGGCGCTGCGTCGCGTTCTCACCGCTCGCCGCGAACACCACGCTGCATCCCGCGCGCGTCAGCCGGCCGGCGAAGCGCTCCTCCGGCGACGTCAGCCAGCGTCCCACCGGTCCGCCGACGACGACGCACGAGCGCGCCGCCGCGAGCTTCGCGATCAGGTCGTCGATCGTCCGGCAGAGACACATCTGAACGTCGGCGGCGCCGCCGAGCTCGCGCACGAGACGTTCGTATCTCTCCGTGAAGACCGCGCTTGCTTCGCCGGGGTTCTCGAGATCGGTTGCGTACGACACGACGCGCGGCACCAGCAGGACGAGCCGCGCGCCCGAGCCTCTGGCCAGCGGAATGGCGGCGACGACGGCGGCGCGCGTGCCGTCGAACGTCGTCGCGATGACGTGGATGAGTGGCTGCATCACATCTTCAGGATAGGAAGACGCGCCTAAGAGCCGGGTGAGAAGTCCCTAAAAAGGCGCTCAAAAGCCGCAAGGACCCGTCACGGCTCGGTGGCGAGGCGGTAGCCGACCCACGGCTCGCTGACGAGATAGCGCGGGTGCGCAGGGTCGAGCTCGATCTTCTTGCGCAGCTGCGCGACGAGCACCCAGAGATGCTCGGGCTGATCCACGGCGTTCGGGCCCCAGACCGCCTTGAGAATCGCGCGGTGCGTGAGGACGCGGTCCGCGTTGCGCGCGAGGAACGCGAGCAGCTCGAACTCCTTCGGCGTCAGCCGGATCTCCTCGTCGCCGCGCACGAGGCGGCGCCGATCGTGATCGATCGTCAGATCGCCGACCGTGACGCGGCCGCTCTCGGTCCGATCGCTGGCGACGACGCGCCGCAGCCACACGCGGATGCGCGCGAGCAGCTCCTCCGGACCGAACGGCTTCGTGACGTAGTCGTCGGCGCCGAGGTCGAGCGCCGCCACCTTGTCGGCTTCGTGGCCGCGCGCCGACAGGATGATGATCGGCATCGCCGCGTCCGTGCGAATCCGCCGGCATACTTCGGAGCCTTCGACATCCGGGAGGCCCAGATCGAGAACGACGAGATCGGGCGCGTGCTCCGCAACGGCCCTCAGCGCGTCGCCGCCGGTGCCGGCGACCTCCACGTCGTAGCCGCGCGAGCGCAGCAACGGCGCCAGCGTCCGCTGAATCGAGAGCTCGTCGTCGACGAGCAGGATGCGCGCCGCCGGGCTCACACGGCCGCCTCGAGCGGCTTCTGCTCCACCGGCACGGCGATCGTGAAGCGCGCGCCGCCGTCAGCGCAGTTCTCCGCCGACACCCGGCCGCGCTCGACGGCGAGCAGCCCGCGCACGATCGACAGCCCCATGCCGGTGCCCGACACGCGGCTCGCCTGCGCGCCGCGGTAGAAGCGCTCGAACAGGCGCGGAAGATCCGCGGCCGACACGCCGGCGCCGTGGTCGCGAACGGCGATGAGGAGCTCGCCGTTCTGCACGGCGACGTCGACGTCGATCGGCTGCGACGCCGGCGAGTACTTCGCCGCGTTGTCGAGCAGATGCGAGAGGCCGGCGGCGGTCAGCCGCGGATCGAGGCGCACGAGCGTCTCGGAGCGCACCGTCACGCGCACGTCGCGGCCGGCGATCGCGCGCTCCACCTGCTCGCGCGCCGACTCGACGATCTGCGCCGGGTACACCCACTGCAGCTCGGTGGAGACCGCGCCGGCGTCGATGCGCGCCATGTCGAGAATGTCGTCGAACAACCGCGTGAGGCGCTCGACCTCGGCGAGCACGATCTGGCTCTGCTCGCGCCGCTGCGGCTCGTCGAGCCACGAGGCCTGGAGATTCGTGGCGGCGACGCGAATCGCGGTGAGCGGCGTCCGCAGATCGTGCGCGAGCGAGGCAAGCAGCGCAGACTTCAGCGCCTCGCTCTGCCGCGCGAGATCGGCGGCCTTGCGCTCCTCGAGGAACTGCACGCGCTCGATCGCAATCGCGACGATGCCGCCGAGGGCGTCGAGCGACCCCGCCTCGACAGGGCGGCCCGCCGCGGCGAGCACGCCGATCGACTTCGCGCCGAGCCGCAGCGGCACGATCCTCACCAGCGCTCCGCCGGCGGCGATCGTCCGATGCCCGGCGTAGGTCCGCTCGCGCGCGTCGAACTCGAGCGGGCGGTCGGCGCCGCCCGCCGCGAGCGCGAGCTGATCGCGATCGAGCTCGATCGGCAGGGATCCGGTCGTGACCAGGTCCCACGCGCGTCCGTCGCGCGGCAGCGCGATCGCGACGTAATCGAGATCGAAGCGACGCGCGACGAACCGCGTCAGCTGCTGCACCGCCTCGCGGCTGTCGGTCGTGAGCAGCACGTCGCGGCTGAGGTCGAAGAGGCGCACCATCTCGTCGCGCCGCTCGAGGGCTTCGACGGTCCGCTGGCGCGCGACCGACGACAGATTGCTCGCGACGAGGCTGACGGCGAGGAAGACGATGAGCGCGATCCAGTTGTGCGGCTCGGCGATCGTGAAGCGGCCGACCGGCGGCAGGAAGAAGAAATTGAACGAGAGGACGGCGAGCGCCGATGCCGCGACGGCCACCGCGAGCCGCGCCGTCGCGGCGGCGATCAGCACGACGAGCAGATACGTGACGGCGACCGTCGCCGCGTTCGGGACGTTCAGCCACCGGTACATGCCGGTGACGAGCGCCACCCCGCCGGCGGCGGCGACCGCATCGCGAACATCTCGCTTCCGGAATGGGAGCATTGCCTCAGGTGCGCGTCGAGTCCTCGAGACGCTTCAGGATCGCGCCGCGCGCGCCCGACGCCAGGCCCGATGCAAACTCGCGCAGCGCGGCCCGGACGATGTCCCGATGGTGCACCTGCGGTCCTATTGTCTTATAGGTTTCGAGCCAGAGGTCGTGGATGAGATCGAGGTCGGCCGCGGCGAGCTCCGGCGCGTGCACGCCGAGGTTGAAGCTGCGGTGGCTGCCCTCGGCCGCGTAGATGACGAGCCGCACCTGGCGCGCGCGGGATCCGTCGATGCGATCCCACGCCTCGCCCGCCATGCGCGCCTGCTCGTCGGTGCTGATCTTCGCCGACTCGCCCATCACGATCTCGGACGAGTGCAGGCGGAAGGCCGTCTGCGCGATCGCGCTGAACGCGTCGACCGACGGGACGATGAGCAGCCGGACCGGACGCCCTTCGCGCTCCGCGACGGCGACGACCTTCGTGAACAGCCGCTGCTCGTAGTCGGTGAACAGCTCGTCGCGCTCGAATCCTTCGCTGCCGGCGTCGGGCCCGCGCATCACCCGCACGGTCATCACGACGACATCGCGCCGCTGCACTTCCCGCACGACGGCCGTGAGATGCGCGAGCGTGTTGTAGTCGCGGACCGGCACGAGGACGTTGCCGGGCTCGATGTCGCCGACGCCTTCCTGGATGTCTTCAGACGGCATCAGCTGGAACTGATCGAGCTCGCTCGCCTGCGCGCGCCGCCGCGCCGTCGATCGTTCGCTCCATGCGAACGCCGTGTAGAGCGCGAGCGTGAACACGACGCCGGACACCGTCGCGACCTGCTTGGTGAACAGATTGATCGTCGCGACGCTGAACAGCACGATCGTGATGAGCAGCAGCCCGATGGGCAGCTCGACCGCGCCGATCCGCACGTTCAGCGGCACCTTCCACTCCCGCGGGCCGGGCTCGGTGTATCGCAGCACCAGCACCGCGAGCGCCTTGAACGCGAAGCTCCAGACGACGCCGAACGCGTACGCCTCGCCGAGCAGGTAGACGTTGCCGCGGCTCAGCGCGATCGTCGCGATCTGCAGCCAGACAATCGTGTTGATGATGCGGTAGTTCGTGCCGTAGCGCCGATGCGGCTGGCGGAACCAGGCCGGGAGCACGCCGTCCTCCGACACGCGGCTCAACACACCGCCCGATCCGACGATCGCCGTGTTGACGGCGCCGGCGAGAATCAGGAAGCCGACGACGACGACGAACGCCTGGAACAGCAGCCGCAGCCACACCGGGCCGGCCAGGTTCATCGCGAGGCCGGAGATCAGGTTGTCGTAGAATTTCGGCCGCACCTGGTCGGGAATCAGCGCGACCGCGAAGAAGCTCACGAGCGAGGTGAAGACCAGGCTGTAGACGAAGATCACCATCCCCGTGCGCTCGAGGTTCTTGACCTTCGGCTGCTCGATCTCGCGGTAGACCTGCGCGAGCGATTCCTCGCCGCTCATCGCGAGAATCGAGTGGCCGAAGCCGACGAGGATCGCGATCGCCGTGAACGCCGGCCAGCGCGATCCTTTCAGCCACCCGAGCGCGTCGTCCGAGAAGCGCAGGTTGCGCGGGAGCGGCGCCGGCGGCAGCTGGCCCCCGTGCAGGATCAGCGTGACGACGCTCCACGCGACGAGCAGCACGACCATCACCGTCGTGATCTGCATGATCTTCAGCGCGTCGTCGCTCGATTCGTGGAGGCCCTTCGTGTTGCGGCGCCAGAAGTAGATCGTGACGAGGATGGCGAGGAGCGCGGCGGCGCCGTCGTACGGAACGCGCATCGACGATCCGAGGCGCGCGAGCACGTCGTTGACGAGCCCGGCGATGTACTGCCCCGCCGACACGCCGCTGATGGGTCCGGTGAGCACGTAGTCGAACAGCAGCGCCGAGACCGACAGCTTCGCCATCGTCGGCCCCATCGCTTCCTTCACGACGCGGTACACGCCGCCGCGGACGAACATCGCGGAGCTCTCGATGTAGACCGCGCGCACGGCGTAGGAGAAGAGCATCACGCCGAGGATGAACCAGGGCGCCGCCTTGCCGACGGCCTGCTCGGCGATGCCGCCGACGTAGTACGCCGTCGATCCGAGATCGGCGAGCACGATTGCGGCGGCGCGCCAGAAGGAGATGAACGAGAGCAGGACGGTTGTAGCGAGGACGACCTGAATCCGCTTCGTGGACCGATCCGCGATGTGCACCACGTCCATCGATCACGGTAGGACGCGCGCGGCGGGCCGTCAAGATTTCGCGGCCGTTTTTAGGGCCTTTTTAGTACTCCGGGCGCGCGGCAGAGCGCGTGTCGTGTCTTCGTACAGGCCGGCCGACCGACGGGCTGAAGCCCGTCGCCTACGTACATTCGAAAAAATGCTGTAGGCTTGTCGGTCGTAGCGTGACTGAATCGTCCGGACTCGCCGGCCTCAAACGGTTCCTTCTCGGCCAACCGATTCCATCGCATCTCGCGCATCACGAGCGGCTCTCGCGCGTCACGGGCCTCGCCGTGCTGTCGTCCGACGCGCTGTCGTCGGTCGCCTACGCCACCGACTTCATTCTCGCGACGCTTGTCGTCGCCGGCGTGTCCGCGTTCGGCTACGCAATCCCGATCAGCCTCGTCATCGCGGCGCTGCTGGCGATCGTCGCCTTCTCGTACCGGCAGACGATTCACGCGTACCCGAGGGGCGGCGGCGCGTACATCGTGTCGAAGGAGAACATCGGCCCGACCGCGGGATTGATTGCCGCGGCGTCGCTGCTCGTGGACTACACCCTGACGGTCTCGGTGAGCATCTCGGCGGGCGTGCTCGCGATCACGTCGGCGCTGCCGAACCTGCACCAGTACCGCGTCGAGATCTGCCTCGGGTTCCTCGCCGTCCTCATGGTGGGCAACCTGCGCGGCATCCGCGAGTCGGGGCAGATTTTCGCGGTGCCCACCTATTTTTTCGTCGTCAGCATCATGGTGCTCGTCGGCGCCGGCCTGTTCCGGTATTTCACGGGCGCGGCGACGCCGATCGAGGCGCCGCTGCCGCCGGAGGCCGGCCACTCGCCGCTGACGACGTTTCTGCTGCTGACGGCGTTCGCAAACGGCTGCACGGCGATGACCGGCGTCGAGGCGGTCTCCGACGGCGTGCCCGCGTTCCGGCCGCCGGAAGCGAAGAACGCCTCGGCGACGCTCGTGACGATGGCGGCGCTGGCGATCATGATGTTCACCAGCATCACGTTCCTCGCGCACATCTATCGCGTGATTCCGACGAGCGCCGAGTCGGGGGTGTCACAGCTGGCGCGCGCGATCCTCGGCAACCGGACGATCGCGTACTACGTCGTGCAGGGGGCGACGACGCTCATCCTGGTGCTCGCCGCCAACACGGCGTACGCCGACTTTCCTCGCCTCGCGTCGATCGTGTCGCGCGACGGCTACCTGCCGCGCCAGTTCATGAACCAGGGTGACCGCCTGGCGTTCTCGAACGGGATCCTCGTGCTGTCGGCGTTCGCGGCGATTCTCATCGTCGCGTTCCGCGGCGACACGCAGTCGCTGCTGCCGCTCTACATGATCGGCGTCTTCATCTCCTTCACGCTCTCGCAGGCGGGGATGGTGATCCACTGGCGGCACACGCGCGAGCCGGGGTGGCATACGAGCGCGGCGATCAACGGCTTCGGCGCGATCGTCACCGGCATCGTGCTGATCATCGTGGCGGTGACCAAGACGCTCGAGGGCGCGTGGATCGTCCTGCTGCTGATCCCGCTGATCGTCGCGCTGTTCAAGGCGACGCGCCGCCACTACAGCCACGTCGCCGAGCAGCTCACGCTCAAGGGCTACGCGCCGCCGATGCGCCGCCACAACACCGTGCTGATCCCGATCGGCGGCATCCAGCGCGCCGTCGTCGAGGCGCTCCGATACGCCGAGTCGCTCTCCGACGACGTCCGCGCGGTGTACGTGGACACCGATCCGGCGGCGACGGCGCAGATCGAGCGCGACTGGAAGACGTGGGGCGGCAAGACGCGGCTGGTCGTGCTCGAGTCGCCGTTTCGATCGCTGATGGAGCCGCTGCTCGAATACATCGGCCAGGTCGAAGACGAGCGGCCCGACGACTACGTGACGATCATCCTGCCGGAGTTCGTGCCGGCTCGCTGGTGGCAGCATCTCCTGCACAACCAGCGCGCGCTCCTCATCAAGGGCGCGCTCCTCTTCCGGCCGAACATCGTCGTCACGAGCGTGCCGTTCCATTTGACGAAGTGATGCCGGGCCGGCCTGAAGGCCGGCCCCTACGTGCGGCAGGTAGGGGACGGCCTTCAGGCCGTCCCTTTCAGGGCCGCAGCCGGCGCCGCACGCGCTCGACCGCGCGGTCGCGGCGGCTGTGGAGCTCCTCCTCGAGGCTGTCGAGCGCGGCGACGACGATGTCGCGGTGGTGGACGCTCGGCCCGACGGCCTTCACCGCGTCCACCCACAGGCGATGGATCCGCTCGACGTCCTCGTGCGTGAGGCTCGGCGCATGCGCGCCGAGCGTGAACCGCTCGACGCGATCCTCGCCAGAGTGGACGACGAACTCCGTCACGAGATCGCGATCGTGCGGCGTGCGGTCCCACGCGGCGCCCATCAGGTGCGCCTGTCCGCCGGCCGACAGATTGGCCGACAACCCGACGACGATCTCGGCGGCGCTGAGGCGCACGGCCGTCTGCGCGACGGCATCGAAGATGTTCGTCGCCGGCAGCACGAGCAGCTTGACGCCGCGGCCGTGCCGCTCGGCAATCGCGACGACGCGCGTGAACAGCGTCTGCTCGTAGTCGGTGAACAGCTCCGCCGCCTCGAGCTCGTGTGCGCTCCCGTCGGGGCCGCGCAGCAGGCGAACGGTGAGCACGACGACGTCGCGCTCGGCCGGCGTCTGCCAGACCACCCAATCGAGCTGCGCGAGCGTGTTGTAATCCCGCACCGGCACGAGCACGGCGCCCGGCTTCGTGCTCAACGCGTCGACGTCGACTTCCGCCTCCTGCGTCAGCTGGAAGTGATCCAGCTTGCCGCCGCCGGCGGCGCGCTGCCGGGCCGTGATCCGCTCGGAGATCACGAACGCGGCGAAGAACGCGCCGGTGAACAGCAGCCCGGAAATGGTCGCGGTTTCCTTCGTGAACAGATTGATGAGCGCGGCGACGAAGAGAAAGAAGGCGATCACGAAGAGGCCGACGGGCAGCTCGCGCCCGCCGATCCGGAAATTGAACGGCACCTTCCACCCGCGCTCGATGTCCGGCCGCGCGTAGCGGAGCACGGTCACCGCCAATGCGTTGAACGCGAAGCTCCAGACGACGCCGAACGCGTACGCCTCGCCGAGCAGGATCACGTTTCCGCGGCTCGCGAGGATCGTCACGATCTGCAGCGCGACGATCAGGTTGATCAGCCGGTACGTCGTGCCGAAGCGGCGGTGCGGCCGGCGGAACCAGTCCGTTAGCACGCCGTCCTCCGACACCCGGTTGAGGACGCCGTTCGATCCGACGATCGCCGTGTTGACGGCGCCTGCGAGCATGAGGAACCCGACGACGACGACGACGGCCTGGAACACGAGGCGCAGCGACACCGGCCCGACGACGTGCATCGCGAGGCCCGAGATCAGGTTGTTGTAGTACTGCGGCCGCGCGCTGTCCGGGATGATCGCGACCGCGAAGAAGCTGACGAGCGCGGTGAAGACGAGGCTGTAGACGAAGATCACCATGCCGGCGCGCTGCAGGTTCGTCACCTTCGGGTGCTCGATCTCGCGGTAGACCTGCGCGAGCGATTCCTCGCCGCTCATCGCGAGAATCGAATGGCCGAAGCCGACGAGGATCGCGATCGCGGTGAACTGCGGCCAGATCGTCCCCTTCAGCCAGCCGAGCGCGTCGTCGGAGAACGTCATGTGCGCCGGCGTCGGCGGCGGCGGCAGCGCGCCGCCGCGCTCGACGAGCGTGAGCCCGCACCACGCGATCAGGACGACGACCATCACCGTCGTCACCTTCATGATGCGCAGCGCGTCGTCGCTGCTCTCGTGGATGCCGCGCGTGTTGCGCCACCAGAAATAGCACGTGATCGCGATCGCGATCGCCGCCGCGGTCGCGTTCTCGGGCAGGCGGAGCGTCGAGCCGGCGCGCGCGAAGAGATCGTTCGCGAGGCCCGCGATGTAGGCGCCGGCCGAGACGCCGCTGATCGGCCCCGTCAGCACGTAGTCGAACAGGAGCGCCGACACCGAGAGCTTCGCCAGCGTCCCGCCCATCGCTTCCTTGACGACGCGGTACACGCCGCCGCGCACGAACATCGCGGAGCTCTCGATGTAGAGCGCGCGCACGGCGTAGGAAAAGATCATCACGCCGAGGATGAACCACGGCGCCGACTTGCCGACCGCCTGCTCGACGATGCCGCCGACGTAGAACGCCGTCGATCCGAGATCGGCGAGCACGATGGCGGCCGCGCGCCAGAACGAGATGAACGAGAGGAGCACGGTCGTCGCGACGACGACGCGCACGCGGCCGTCGCGGGACGGTGTGGTGGGCACGCAGCCTCCTTAGCGTTCTCTCCGCCGGCGGACCTGCATTCGGATCGGCGATCCCACGAACCCGAACCGCTCGCGCAGCTGATTGATCAGAAACCGCTCGTACGAGAAGTGGAACGTCGTCGCCACGTTGGTGAAGAAGACGAACGACGGCGGCGCGACGCCGATCTGCGCCGCGTAGAGGATGCGCACGTGCCGGCGGCCCGGGCTCACCGGCGGATTCGCGGCGGTGATCGCTTCGACGAACTTGTTGAGCGCCGGCGTCGGCACCCGCTGCCGCCGCGCCGCCGCCACCTTGTCGATCGTCTCGAGGACCTTGCCGGCGCGCTCGCCGGTCAGCGCCGAGATGTGCAGGATCGGCGCGTAGTCGAGGAAGCGCATCCCGCGCCGCACGTTGTCGTCGAAGGTCTTGACGAAGGTGTGGTCCTGGCTCTTCACCAGATCCCATTTGTTCGCGACGATCACGATGCCGCGGCCGGCGCGATCGGCTTCGCCGCCGATTGCGGCGTCGAGGTCGGCGGGGCCGGCCTTCGCGTCGATCACGAGCGCGACGACGTCGGCGTCGGCGATCGACGCTTTCGCGAGCGCGACGCTCACGAGCTCGACTTTTCCGCCGCTGCGCACGCGGCCCGGCCGCCGCATGCCGGCGGTGTCGATGATGCGGAAGCGGCGGCGGTGCCACGTGAGCGGCGCGTCGATCGCGTCGCGCGTCGTGCCGGGCATGTCGCTCACGAGCACGCGCTCGGCGCGCAGCAGCCGGTTGACGAGCGACGATTTGCCGACGTTCGGGCGCCCGACGATGGCGATGCGCGTCTCTTCGCCGTGCGCTGTCGGGGCTGGGGGCTGGGAGCCAGGGGCTTGCTGTTCATTCGCCGCGTTCTCGGCTAGCCCCGAGCCCCGAGCCCCGAGCCGCATCACGATTTCGTCGAGCAGCTCCGCGACGCCCGTGCCGTGCTCGGCAGAGATCTCCAGCACCGGATCGAATCCGAGCTGAAAGAACTCGAGCGAGGAGCGCTGCGATCGCTTGTCGTCCGTTTTATTGACGGCAAGAATCACCGGACGCCCCGTCTCGCGCAGCTCGCGCGCGATCCGCTCGTCGCCGGGCACGAGCCCCTCCCGGCCGTCGACGAGCAGCACGAGCAGATCCGCCCCCGCGATCGCCCGCTGCCCCTGCTGGACGACGAGCTCGTGCAGCGGATCCTCGCTCGCGCCGAACAGCCCGCCGGTGTCGAACAGCTCGAAGGTCTCGCCGCGCCAGACCACGGGACGCGCGAGCGCATCACGCGTCGTGCCGGCGATCGGCGCGACGATCGCGCGCCGGCTGCCGGTCATCCTGTTGAACAGCGTGGACTTTCCGACGTTGGGACGGCCGACGACGACGACGGAGGGCGGTTTGCGCGGCATTCGCAGGTAGTCAGAACTTCACTTAGCCTCAGCCTTGACAGCGTAAGTCTCACAATCTATAGTATTTACAAGCCGTCAGGAGACTCTAAGCATGATCAAGGTCGACATCGTCAATGAAGTGTCGAAAATCGCGGACATCACCAAGGTCAAAGCTGAGGTGGCCGTCGACGCGGTGTTCGACGCGATGCGGACCTCCATGCAGCGGGGCGAGCGCATCGAGCTCCGCGGATTCGGCGTGTTCCAGGTGAAGCCGCGCAAGCGCGGCATCGGCCGCAACCCCCGAACGGGCAAGGAAGTGCGCATCCCACCGGGCCGGACCATCCGGTTCAAGCCAGGCAAAGATCTCCAGAACATCGGCTGACGTTGGAGCCCACGCCGGTCGTCGTCTGGCAGCCACGTCCGAAATTCCAAGACCGTGTCTGGCTGCACGTTCTGTTGTTCGCCCTCACTGTCGCCAGCACCACAATTGTCGGCGCCACCTGGTATGCGAGCTTCCTCGACGATTTCCGCGGATCCACGGCGCTGCCGATGCCGTTCGCGGCGCTGCTGGTCCGCGGCTTCTGGTACAGCGGGACGATTCTCGCGATCCTCGGCTGCCACGAGCTCGGCCACTACTTCGCGTGCCGCTACTACAACGTCGACGCGTCGCTGCCGTTCTTCATTCCGGTCCCCATTCTACTGACGGGCACGATGGGCGCGTTCATCCGCATCCGGGAGCCGATTCCGGAGAAGCGGATGCTGTTCGACATCGGGATCGCGGGGCCGATCGCCGGCTTCGTGGTCGCCGTACCGGCGCTGCTCGTCGGCATGGCGATGTCGCACGTCGCGAAGCTGCCCGACAACTTCACCGGATACGAGCTCGGCGAGCCGCTGCTCTTCAAGCTGGCGAGCTGGCTGCTGTGGGGATCGACGCCCGACGGCTACTCGCTGAACCTGCATCCGATCGCGTTCGCCGCCTGGTTCGGCCTGCTGGCGACTGCGCTGAACCTGTTTCCAATCGGACAGCTCGACGGCGGCCACATCTCGTACGCGGTGCTCGGCCCGCGGTCGACCTACGTGACGTTCGCGACGGTGGCCGGCACGATCGGCCTGTCGTCGTTCGCGAGCAGCTGGATCGTCTGGACGACGCTGACGATTGTGATGCTGATCGTCTTCGGCCCGCGCCATCCGCGCGTGCCGGACGAGCACGTGCCGCTCGACCTCACGCGGCGGCTGCTCGCGCTGTTCGCGCTCGTGATGTTCGTCCTCTGCTTCACGCCCGCGCCGATCCGGCCGATGGATTTGATCACGCGCTGATCAGAGCACGGACAGCGGATCGACGTCGACGACGACCCGGCGCTGAAGATCCGGCCGCGCGGCGAGCGCGGCCTGCAGCGCCTCGCGGATCTGCCGTCGATTCGTCCCCTTGACCAACAGCTGCGCGCGGTACTCGCCGCGCAGCCTGCCGAGCGGCGGGCGCGCCGGCCCGAGAACGTGGACGTCGCCGCGCGCGCCCCGCACGGCGTCGCGCACCCGCTGCACCACCGCCGCCGCGTCGTCCATCGCGCCCGCGAAGGTCCGCGCGCGCACGACGGCGTTGACGAGCGACACGATCGGCGGATAGCGCATCGCGCGGCGGAAGCGCAGCTCGCGCTCGAAGAACGCCGCGTAGTCCTGGCGGCAGGCGAGCTGGATGCTGTAGTGATCGGGATAGATCGTCTGCACGATCGCCTCACCCGGCTGCTCGCCGCGGCCGGCGCGGCCGGCGACCTGCGTGAGCAGCTGGAACGTGCGCTCGGCGGCGCGGAAGTCCGCGAGGCCGAGGCCCACGTCGGCCGAGACGACGCCGACGAGCGTCACGCGCGGGAAGTCGTGGCCTTTCGCGATCATCTGTGTGCCCACCAGCACGTCGATCTCGCCGTCGCGGAAGCGCGCGAGGAGCGCTGGGAGCGCGCCCCTGCGGCGAATCGCGTCGCGATCGAGGCGCGCGACGCGCGCGCCGGGCCACGCCGCCTTCACCTCCGCCTCGATGCGCTCGGTGCCGAAGCCCGCCTGCTCCAGATAGGCGCCGCCGCAGTGCGGGCACGACGGCGGCACGCGCTGCGTGTAGTCGCAGTAGTGGCAGCGGGCTCTGCGCGCGTTCCCCTCGCCGTGCACGACGAGCGACACGCTGCAGTTCGGGCAGTCGATCGTGTTCGCGCACTCGCGGCAGAAGACCGACGTCGCGAAGCCGCGCCGGTTCAGCAGCACGAGCGCCTGCTCGCCGAGCGCGAGGCGGTCGCCGATCGCGGCGCGCAGCGGGCGGCTGAGGATCACGTCGGGCCCGGCCGCCGCATATTCCTCGCGCATGTCGACGACGGTGACGGCGGCGAGCGGCCGGTCGAGGACGCGGCGCTCGAGCACGACCCGGTCGTACTTCCCGGTGGCGGCGTTGTGGTAGCTCTCCATCGACGGCGTGGCCGAGCCGAGGACGACGAGCGCGCCGGCGCGGCGTCCGCGGACGATGGCGACATCGCGCGCGTTGTAGCGCGGGATCTCCTCCTGCTTGTACGACGCGTCGTGCTCCTCGTCCACGATCAGCAGGCCGACGCGCTCGAGCGGCGCGAAGACCGCGGACCGCGTGCCGACGACGACGTCGACGTCGCCGCGGCGGATGCGCTGCCATTGATCGTGGCGCTCGCCGTCGCTCAAGCCGCTGTGCTGGATGGCGACGCGCTCGCCGAACGCGGCGCGAAACTGCGTCGCCGTCGCCGGCGTGAGCGCGATCTCGGGCACGAGCATCAGCACTCGTCGTTCCGCGTCGCGGACGGCGGCCGAGAGGCGGATGTAGATCTCGGTCTTGCCGCTGCCGGTGACGCCGTGCAGCAGCGCGACGCGGAACTCGCCGGCGGCCGCGAGCTTTTGCAGCCGCTCGAGCGCCGCCTGCTGCTCGCCCGTGAGCGGTCGGACTGGAGTCGGACCGGGGTCGGACCCGGCTCCGACCCCCGTGTCAGGCACGTGCCTGACACCGGACGGCGCGACCTCGGTCCACGGATCGCGCTCGACGCGGTCCCGGCGGAGGCTGAGATAGCCGTGCTTCGCGAGCCGCGCGATCGCATCGCCTGCAATTCCACGCGAGGCGAGGTCGGGGGTGACGATTCCTGTCGGCGCGGCGGCAAGAATCGCCAGCGCCTCGCGCTGCCTTGGTGTCAGCGGCCGCGACGCTGGATCCTGCTCCAGCGCGCTGATGCCCGCCGCTGTGATCGACGCGACCCGCGTCGTCTTGTGCGCGTCGGCGCGGCCGCCGCGCGCCATCGGCGGCAGCAGCGCCGGAATCGTGTCGCCGACGCCCGCCGCGTAGTACTCCGCCGTCCAGCGCGCGAGCGCGACCACATCCGGCGGCACGAACGACTCATCGTCGAGGATCTGCCGGATCGGCTTCAGCGCGACGCGCGGCTCGGGGTTCTCGCGCGTCGCCTCGACGACGACGCCCGTCACGACGCGCGGGCCCAGCGGCACGACGACGCGCGCGCCGACGGCGGGCGCCGGCATCGCATCGGGCACGCTGTAAGTGAGGAGATCGAGGTTCGGAACCGGAACGGCGACGAGGACGACCAGCTGACGGCGCGCTTCAGCCTTCCCTGAGGAGACGTCTGACAAGCTTCATATCCTCCCACACCTCGCGCTTCGACGCCGGGTTGCGCAGCAGGAACGCGGGATGGAACGTCGGCACGAGCTTCGCGCCGCGGTAGTCGAACGTGTTGCCGCGGATGCGCGAGATCGGCGCATCGGTGCGCAGCAGCGTCTGCGCGGCGAACTTGCCGAGCGTGACGATCACCTTCGGCTTGACGATGTCGATCTGCCGGAAGAGGAACGGCTCGCACTGTGCGATCTCGTCGGGCTCCGGATTCCGGTTGCCCGGCGGCCGGCACTTGATCACGTTCGCGATGTACACGTCGGCGCGCGGAATCTGGAGCCCCTTCTCGATGATGTCCGTCAGCAGCTGACCCGCGCGGCCGACGAACGGAATGCCTTTCACGTCCTCGTCGGCGCCGGGCGCCTCGCCGACGAACATCAGATCGGCCTCCGGGTTGCCGACGCCGAAGACGATCTGCGTGCGGCCGAGGCCGTGCAGCTTGCAGCGCGTGCAGTCGCCGATGTGCTCGCGCACCGCCGCGAGCGCTTCCGCCGGGCTGCGGGCAAACGAGACCGGCAAGGCCGGCGCGCTCGGGGCCGCCTGCGGATCGGCCTCGCGCCGCCGGGACGCGCGGCGACGCCACGCGGGATCGCGGCTCACGCCGGCCACGCCGAGCTCCGCTGCGAACGCGAGATGTTCCTTGAGCTGATCGCGATTCATCACGCGGTCCGGCCTGAAGGCCGGACCCTGCATTATTTGTCGGCCGCCGCAGCCACCCGCGCGCCCAGCAGACGCTCGACGCGATCGAGGATCTCCGCCGCGACCCTCGCCTTCGGCTGCAGCGGCAGCGTCTCGGCCCCTTCGGCGCCGACGATCGTCACCGCGTTGGTCTCGACGTCGAAGCCGGCGTCGCTGCGCGACACGTCGTTGGCGACGATGAGATCGGCGTGCTTCTTCGCGCGCTTCTCGACCGCGCGCGCGACGACGTTTTCGGTCTCGGCCGCGAAGCCGACGAGCAGCGGGCCGCGGCTCGACGACAGGCGCCGCAGCCCGAGCTCGCCGAGGATGTCGGGCGTCTTGCGGAGCACGATCGTCATCTCGTCGCCGCCCTTCTGCACCTTCTGCCCGGCGCGCTGCACCGGCGCATAGTCGGCGACCGCCGCCGCCATGACGACGACATCCATGTTCCCGGCGCGCGCGACGATGGCGTCGTGCATCTCCGCCGCGGTGCGCACGCGCACGATCTCGTGCGCCTCGGGCAGATCGATCGTCGTGGGGCCGGTGACGAGCGTCACCGCAGCGCCGCGCTGCGCCGCCTCCGCGGCGAGCGCGTATCCCATGCGGCCGCTCGATCGGTTGCCGATGTAGCGCACCGGATCGAAGTCCTCGTAGGTCGGGCCGGCGCTGATGAGCATGCGCAGGCTGCGCAGCGCGCTGGGCGGCCGCAGCACCGCGTCGGCGGCGGCGACGATCTCGTCGGGCTCCGCGAGGCGGCCCTTGCCGATCCAGCCGCACGCGAGATATCCCTCGCCCGGCTCCACGAAGCGCACGCCGCGCGCGGCGAGCGTGTCGAGGTTCCTTTTGACCGCCTCGTGCGCGAACATCTGGGTGTTCATCGCCGGCGCGACGAGCACCGGCGCGCGCGTCGCGATGTAGAGCGTCGACAGGAAATCGTCGGCGATGCCGTTCGCCATCTTGCCGATGATGTTCGCGGTGGCCGGCGCGACGAGCAGGAGATCGATCGTCGAGGCGAGCGCGATGTGCTCGATGTCGGCGTTCATGCCGGCGTCGAACTGATCGACGATCACGCGCCGCCGCGTGATCGCCTCGAACGTGACGGGGCCGACGAAGCGCGTCGCGGCAGGCGTCATCACGGCAACCACGTCGTGGCCGCGCTTCTGCAGGCCGCGCGCCACCTCGACGGCCTTGTAGGCGCCTATGCCGCCGGTCACGCCAAGCGCGATGAGCATAAAAACCGCGGGGTCAATTATCCGATGCCTTCGCCTCGTCCTCGATCTTCTCGACGGCTTTCGTGATGACTTCCGTCTGCGCGAGCGTGGTCTTCTTGTGCTCGCCGACCGGCACGCGCGGCGTGGATCCGGCGAGCAGCTGGCGCGCGCGCGCGCCGGCGGTGACGACGAACTCGAAGGAATTCGGGAGCTTGCTTCTATCGATCATGAAACGTCCTCACTATGAGCGCGGCCTCGTCGCGCATCCGCTGCAGGCGCGCGCGTTCGGCGACCACGATGCTGCGCAGCCGATCGACCGCCGCCGTCACCTCGTCGTTCACGACGAGGAAGTCGTACTCGGAAAACGCGGCCACCTCGTCGCGCGCCACCTGCAGGCGCCGCTGAATCTCGACCTCGCTGTCCTTGCTGCGCCCGCGCAGGCGCTGCTCGAGGATCTCGAAGGTCGGCGGCATGACGAACACGGTGCAGGTCGGCAGGCCGGCGGCGCGCACCTTCCGCGCGCCCTGCACGTCGATCACGAGGACCACGTCGCGGCCCGCCGACAGCAGCGTCTCGGTGTCGGCGGCGCACGTGCCGTACAGGTTACCGTAGAGCGAGGCCCACTCCAGGAACTCGCCGTCGCGGGCCATGGCCTCGAACCGCTGGCGCGAGACGAAATTATAGTCCACGCCGTCGGTTTCGCCGCCGCGCGGCGGCCGCGACGTGTACGAGCGCGACATCGTGAGATCCGGCGTCTGCTCGACGAGCCGCTCCACCAGCGTCGTCTTGCCGGCGCCCGACGGCGCCGAGACGATGAACAGCAGGCCGCGGCGGCGCGTGCCCGGCACGCTCGGCGCGGACGCCGCGGCGCCGCCGGCGCGCGGCCGCGCGCGATCCTCGTCACTCGACATTCTGGACCTGCTCGCGCATCTTCTCGAGCTCCGCCTTCGCCGCGATGATCAGCTCGGAGACGCGCAGGCCGTCGGCTTTCGAGCCCATCGTATTCACTTCGCGGTTCATCTCCTGGAGCAGGAAGTCGAGCTTGCGGCCGCACGGTTCCGGCGCGTCCGCGAGCGCCGCCCAGTGCGAAACGTGGCCGCGGAAGCGCTCGACCTCCTCGCTGATGTCCGAGCGCGCCGCCATGCGGACGATCTCCTGCGCGACCGCCGCTTCGTCGGCCTGCAGCTCCGCGCGCAGCTCGCGCACGCGCTCGGCGATGCGCTGCTCCATCGCGGCCCGCCCCTCGTCGGCGGCCGCCGCGACGCGCTCGACGAGGTCGGCGACTGCCGCGCGGCGGCTGTCGAGGTCGGCGCGGAGCTGTTCGCCTTCGCGGCTGCGCATCGCGTCGAGATCGACCAGCGCCTGCTCGAGCGCGGCGCGCGAGCCGGCGAGCATCGCCGCCTGCATGCTCTCGTCCTCGGTCGGCTGGCGGTCGCGGATCGTGATTGCCTGCGGCATGCGCAGGAGATCGCCGGGCGTGAGCGCGCCGCTGACGAGCCCGCGCGCGCGCGCCTGCTCGAGCGCGAGCTCGAGCGCCTGCGCGAAGCCTTCGTTGAACTCCACGTCGACGCCCGCCGGCTGGCGCAGCTGCACCGACACGCTCAGCTCCACGCGTCCGCGCGCGACGTGCTTCGCGACGAGCGATCGGATGTCGGGCTCGATGGACGCGAGCGACTGGGGCGCGCGGATCTGCAGATCCAGATAGCGGTGGTTGACGGCGCGGATCGTCACCGCCACCGTCGCGCGCTCGTCCTCGCGCGAGATGGACGCGAACCCGGTCATGCTTTTGATCATCGCCGGGCCCCGGTCGGGCAGGCCAGGCGGGCCGGGCGGGTCACGGAGTTCACAGAGGCCGTCATGACGTGACCATCCTCCGCTCGGCGCGGCGGCCCTCGAGCAGCTGCAGCTGGTGCAGCGTCGCGTACGTCCCTTCGGCGTTCGCGAGCAGCTCCTCGTGCCGCCCCGTCTCGACGATGCGTCCGTGCTCGAGGACGATGATCGCGTCGGCGCGGCGGATCGTCGACAGCCGGTGCGCGATGACGAACGACGTGCGGTTCAGCATCAGGTTCGCGAGCGCTTCCTGCACGAGGAGCTCCGACTCGGTGTCGAGCGCGGAGGTCGCCTCGTCGAGCACCAGAATCGGCGCGTTCTTGAGCAGCGCGCGCGCGATCGCGATCCGCTGGCGCTGGCCGCCCGAGAGCCGCTGGCCGCGCTCGCCGATCATCGTTTCGTACGAGTTCGGCAGGAGCGCGATGAAATCGTGCGCGTTCGCCGCGCGCGCCGCCGCCTCGATCTCCTCCCGCGTCGCGCTCGGCGAGCCGTACGCGATGTTGCGCGCGATCGAATCGTCGAAGAGGACGGTGTCCTGCGTCACGATCCCGATCTGGCCGCGCAGGGAGGCGAGCGTCACGTTGCGGATGTCGGCGCCGTCGATGTAGATCCCGCCCGAGCTCACGTCGTAGAAGCGCGGCAGCAGGTTCACGAGCGTCGTCTTGCCGGCGCCGCTGCGGCCGACGATCGCCACCATCTGCCCCGCCTTGACCGTGAACGACACGTCGTCCAGGATGCGGCGCGCGCCGTCCTCGTAGAGGAACTCGACCTTGCGGAATTCGATCGACCGCTGGAACCGCGGCAGCACGCTCGCGTCGCCCGCCTCGAGCACCTCGGTGTGCGTGTCGAGCATCTCGAAGATGCGCTCCGAGGCGGCAATCGCCTGCTGCAGGTTCGCGTTCACGCGGCTCAGCTTCTTCAACGGGCCGTACATCAGAAACAGCGTGCCGATGAAGAGGACGAACTGCCCCGTCGTCAGCTGACCGGATGCGATCTGGCGGCTGCCGTACACGAGCGCGGCCGCCATCGCGACGCCGCCAATCAGCTCCATCAGCGGCGGGAGGCTCGAGAGCGCCGCCGTCACCTTCATGTTCGTGCGGAACAGGTGATAGCCCGCGCGGTTGAACTTCTCGGCTTCGTGCGCTTCGGTGCCGAACGCCTTCACGATGCGATGGCCGGAGAACGCTTCCGCGGCGAGGTGCGAGATCTGCTCGAGCGCCTCCTGGCTGCGCCGCGTCGTGCGGCGCACGCGCTGGCCGAGGCGAATCAGCGGGTAGATGATGAGCGGCGCCCCCGTGAGGCAGACGATCGTCAGCCGCGTGTCGTAGTAGAAGAGGAGCACCGCGTAGCCGACCAGCGCGAGCGATTCGCGCGCGAGATCGCCGGCCGTCTCCGACACCGCCTGCTGCACCTGCCCGACGTCGTTGTTGATGCGCGAGAGCAGCCGTCCGGTCGCGCCGTGCGCGAAGAAGCCGGCCGACTGATCGAGGATGTGCCGGTAGAGCGCGTTGCGCAGATCCATGACGACGCGCTGGCCGACGTCCGCCATCAGGTACGACGAGCCGTACGATCCGATGCCCTTCAGCAGATACACGGCGACGATCGCCCACGCCACGAACGCGACGTCCTGCTGCCGCGGGAGCAGGTTGTCGAAGATCGGTTTGATGAGATACGCCAGGCCCGCCGATCCGACGGCGTAGATGATCATCCCGACCGTCGCCCAGCCGAGACGTCCGCGATACGGCCCCGCATAGCGGAACAGGCGCCGCAGCGTGGTGCGATCGTTATCGCGTCTCGTACCCATGCGGATGCGTGCGGTGCCAGTCCCACGCCGTTCGGACGATCGCCTCGAGCGCCGGAAAGCGCGGCGTCCAGTGCAGCTCCGCCTGCGCCTTGTGCGCCGCGGCGTAGAGCACCGCCGGGTCGCCGGGCCGGCGCGGGCCGAGCGTCCACGGGACCTCGCGTCCCGTGACGCGCGCCACGGTATCGATCACCTCGCGCACCGAATGCGGATGGCCGGTGCCGAGGTTGTACGCGCCCGATTTCCCCGTCTCGACGATCGCCTCGAGCGCCTTCACGTGCGCGTCGGCGAGATCGGACACGTGCACGTAGTCGCGCAGGCAGGTGCCGTCGGGCGTCGGGTAGTCGTCGCCGAACACGGTGAGGCCCGGCCCGCCGGTGGCCGCCTCGATCGCGCGCGGGATCACGTGGATCTCCGGCGCATGATCCTCGCCGATCTCGCCGTCGGGGTCGGCGCCGGCGGCGTTGAAGTAGCGCATCGCCATCGCCGCGATCCCGTACGCGCGCTCGAAGTGCGGCAGCGCGCGCTCCACGGCGAGCTTGGTCTCGCCGTAGCTGTTGATCGGGTTCTGCGGATGCGTTTCGGCAATCGGCGTCTCGATCGGCTCTCCGTAGGTGGCGCACGTGGACGAGAACACGAAGCGCTGGACGCCTTCGGCCGCCATCGCGTCGAGCACGGCCAGCGCGCCGACGACGTTGTTGCGATAGTACTTCGCCGGGTCCCTCACCGACTCGCCGACGTCGAGGAACGCCGCGAAGTGCATCACGGCGGAGACCTGGTGGCGCTGGATCGCCGCCCGCACCGCCGCGCCGTCGGTGATGTCGCCGACGACCAGCTCCCCGTACTGCACCGCGCCGCGGTGCCCCGCCACCAGGCTGTCGTAGACGACGACGCGGTAGCCGGCGCGGTGGAGCGCCTTCGCCGCATGGCTGCCGATGTAGCCGGCGCCGCCGGTGACGAGAACGCCGCGCCCGTCAGCGGCCAATGGAGAAATACGTGAAGCCGAGCGCCTGCATCTGCTCGGGCGAATAGATGTTGCGGCCGTCGAAGACGACCGGCGCCTTGAGCAGCGTGCGCATCTTCGTGAAGTCGGGCTCGCGGAACTCGTTCCACTCCGTCACGATCGCGAGCGCGTCGGCGCCGGCGAGCGCGTCGTAGCTCCGCTCGCAGAGCGCGATCCGGCCGTCGAACAGGCGGCGCGCCACCGGCGTCGCCGCCGGGTCGTACGCGTTCACCTTGGCGCCCTTCGCGAGCAGCCGCTCGATGATCGGAATCGCGGGCGCCTCGCGCATGTCGTCGGTCCGCGGCTTGAACGCCAGCCCCCACAACGCGATCGTCCGGCCCGCGAGGCTCTTGAAGTGCTGCTCCATCTTGTCGACGAGCCGCTCCTTCTGCCGCTGGTTCACGTCCTCGACGGCGCGCAGGATCTTGAAGTCGTAGGCGCGGTCGGCCGCCGAGCGCAGCAGCGCCTGCGTGTCCTTCGGGAAGCAGCTGCCGCCGTAGCCGACGCCGGGAAACAGGAACGACGATCCGATCCGGCGATCGGCGCCGATCGCCTTCCGCACCGCGTCGACGTCGGCGCCCACGAGCTCGCAGACGTTCGCGATTTCGTTCATGAACGAAATCCGCGTCGCCAGGATCGCGTTCGCCGCGTACTTGCACAGCTCGGCGCTCGCGGTGCTCATCACGAGGATCGGCGCGCCGGTCCGCGTGAACGGCCCGTACAGCTCCTTCATGATCCCCGCCGCGCGATCGTCGCCCGCCTCGACGCCAATCACGACGCGATCCGGCTTCATGAAGTCCTCGATCGCGGCGCCCTGCTTCAGGAACTCCGGGTTGCTGACGACGCTGAACGGGTGCGTCGTCTCTTTCGCAATCGCCTCGCGGACTTTCCCCGCCGTGCCGACCGGCACCGTGCTCTTGTCGACGATGACCGTGTAGGTGGAGATCGCGCGGCCGACGTCGCGCGCCACCGCGAGCACGTGCTGCAGATCCGCGGCGCCGTCTTCCCCCTGCGGCGTGCCGACGGCGATGAAGACGATCGCGGAGGCGCGGACCGCCGACGCAAGATCGGTCGTGAACGACAGGCGCTCTTCGCGATCGTTGCGCCGCACGAGCTCCTCGAGGCCCGGTTCGTAGATCGGCATGCGCCCGGCCTCGAGCGTCGCGATCTTCGCCTCGTCCTTATCGACGCAGACGACCGTGTTTCCGTTTTCCGCGAGGCAGGCGCCCAACACGAGCCCGACGTAGCCGGTCCCGACGACGGCGATCTTCATTTGACAATAAGATACTGAGTCGGAACGACTTGAACAAGTGCGCGTCCTGATCGATTACCGCCCCGCGCTGCGCGAGCGCAGCGGCGTCGGCGAG
>Ga0075435_100000012_pt1 | contig 108852 bp, 82 predicted proteins | sample RhiMethybrSRZTD4_FD_75302 | JGI IMG/M metagenome (GOLD analysis project Ga0075435, IMG submission 75302) | Populus rhizosphere microbial communities from Tennessee, USA - Rhizosphere MetaG P. TD hybrid SRZTD4 | ecosystem: Host-associated > Plants > Roots > Rhizosphere > Soil | place: USA...
AGGTGGTAGATGGCGTTGTCCTTCACCGGCAGCGAGCTGTGGCCGCCGGCGTTGGTCACCTCGAGGCGGAAGTTCTGGAACACCTTCTCGCTCGCCTGCACCTCGTTGGTGAGGTACTTGCCCTTGCGCATGTTGCCGCCGCCGCCCTCGTTGATCGCGAACTCGGCGTCGATGAGGTCCTTGTGGTTCTTCACGAGCCAGTCGACGCCGTTGAAATTGCCGCCTTCCTCGTCGGCGGTGAGCGCGAGGATCAGATCGCGGTCGGGAACGAAGCGTTCCTCCTTCAGCCGAATCAGGTTCGCGACGAACTGCGCCGCCATCGCCTTGTCGTCGCTCGTGCCGCGGCCGTAGAACCAGCCGTCCTTCTCGAGAAAGGTGAACGGATCGAACGACCAGTCCTCGCGCTTCGCCTCGACGACGTCGAGATGCGCGAGGAGCAGGAGCGGCCGCCGCGCGCCGGCGCCGTGATAGCGGACGACGAGGTTGTGCTTGCGCGGATCGGGGCCGAGGAGGTGGATGTCGGCGTCCGGAAATCCCGCGGCGCGCAGCCGCGCGGCCATCGCGTCCGCCGCCTTCGTCACGTTTCCCGCAGGCGTGTCGGTCGTGTTGATCTCGACGAGCTCTTTGTAGATCTCTCTCGCGCGCGCATCGTTCGGTCCCGACTGCGCGGCGACGGCCACGCAGACGAAAAGGGCGGCCGCAATGCACCATCTCATGCCGACGATTATAGCGGCCGCGCATTGCCGAGCGCGGCGGCGTTCAGCGTTCAGCGTTCAGCGTTCAGCGTTCAGGGTTCACGGTTCTCGTTCGGGTTCGGGTTCTCGTTCGAGTTCGGGTTCTCGTTCGAGTTCGGGTTCTCGTTCGAATTCTCGTCCGAGGAACCGGCGTCTCCTTGGGGCTCGAGGTTCCCCGAAGGGTCCGAAGTTCTCTTACGTCGCTCGGCCCGATAGGCTTCGCGGCGGCGCCGCAGGTAGTCCTTCTTCCAATCGGGGCCGGCGGCGTCGAGGTACTCGATGAACTTCACGGCCGCCCTGATGGCGGCGTCCGCTAGACCGAACATCTCCAGATGCGCGGCGTCGTCGATGTACTTCTCTTCTAATGCTTTGTCGAGATGATCGACGGTTTCACGCAGTTCACCGACAGCAATGTGCAGCTTGTGAGAGAACTCTCCCGGCCAGAATCGGCCGAAACCCTCCGAAATGTTGCGGGGCGCCGAGGAGGAGGAATTATTGATCTGTCTGCAGAAATCGAAATCGCGTCGCACGCGAGGCATCGCGGTTACTGCAAACACGCGCCGCTCGAGTTCACGAGCACGTTGCCAACAGATCAAGTCCTGGAATTTGTCGATTCGCATGTTGCCGAGCCCCAGCACGGTCCGTGCCGAGCGAATGCGACAACGGCGGCAACGCTTGACGAGAACCAGAACCCAACGAGAACGAGAACCAGAACCCAGAACCCAGAACCAGAACCCAGAACGAGAACCAGAACGAGAACAGGAACCAGAACAAGAACCCTGAACGCTGAACTCTGAACGCTGAACTCGATATACTCGGATCAATGCGGTTCGCGGCGGAATACGTCACCTACGTTCTGAACGAAAACTTCGAGGACGCGAAGGCGCTGCTGCTGTCGCCGATGATGGCGATCAACTACGCGCACCTGGTGATGCTCGACGCGCAGGGCATCGTGCCGCACGAGGCGGCGCACGCGCTGCGCGTCGCGCTCGACGGGATCTCGCTCGACGCGGTCCGCGCCGCCAGGTACGACGGGACCTGCGAGGACCTCTTCTTCTACATCGAGCGCCTCATCGTCGACGCGTGCGGCGACGAGATCGCCGGCCGCCTGCACACCGCGCGCTCGCGCAACGACATCGACATGACGATGTACCGCATGCGGCAGCGCGAGTTCGTCCTCGGCCTCGCCGCCGCGAGCTTTTCGCTGCGCGCGTCGCTCCTCGATCTCGCCGAGCGCCACCGCGCCACGATCCTCGCCGTCCACACGCACACGCAGCGCGCCCAGCCGACGACCGTCGCGCACTACTTCCTCGCGATGATCGAGCAGCTCGAGCGCGACGCCGTGCGGTTGAAGGGCGCCTACGATCGCACGAACCGCAACCCGCTCGGCGCCTGCGCGATCACCGGCACCGGCTTTCCCATCGACCGCCAGCTGACCTCCGAGCTCCTCGGCTTCTGCGGCCCGACCGGCAACACCTACGGCAGCATCGCGACGGTGGACTATCTGCTCGAGAGCACGTCGGCCGCGTCGGTGCTGTTGACGGGCCTCGGCCGCCTGCTGCAGGACCTGCTCCTCTGGTGCACCTCGGAGTTCGGCTACATGCGGCTCGGCGACGGCTACGTGCAGTGCAGCAGCATCATGCCGCAGAAGCGCAACCCGGTGGCGCTCGAGCACGCGCGCGCCATCGGCAGCAAAGCGCTCGGCCAGGCGCAGGCCGTCGTCACCGCCGTCCACAACACGCCGTTCGGCGACATCGTCGACACCGAGGACGATCTGCAGCCGCTCGTCTTCGCGATGTTCCGCGACGCGACGCGTGCGGTGAAGCTCGTTGCCGCCGCGATGGCGACCGCGGAATTCGACGCGCCCTGCCTCGAGGCGCGCGCCGCCGACGGCTGGACGACGCTCACCGAGCTCGCCGACACGCTCGCGCGCGACGAGGGCGTGCCGTTCAAGACGGCGCACGCGATCGCGTCGCGCCTCGTCGCGGCGCGGCAGCGGACGCCGGAGCGCTCGCTCGCCGACCTGCTCGCCGACGCCTCGGCCGAGCTCCTCGGCGCGCCGCTCCGCTACTCCGACGCGGACCTCGCGCGCATCCTCAGCCCGCGCCATTTCGTCGAGGTCCGGCGGACGCTCGGCGGTCCGGCGCCGGAGGAGACGGCGCGCGCGGCGCAGGCCTCGGTCGATCAGCTCGCCGCCGATCGCGCGTGGTGGACGAGCGCCACCGGCGCGCTCGCCGCCGCCGAGCGCCTGCTCGCCGAGCGCGCGGCCGCGCTGTGACCCGCACCGCTCTCCAGGTGATCGCGATCGAAGCCGCGGTCATCCTCGCGCTCGTCTGGTTCGGCCGGATGTTCTCGTGAGAGCGTTCGACTGGCTCGTCGTCGTCGCCTACGTCGCGTGGATCATCGTCGACGGGCTGCGGCGATCGAAGGCGACGAACCAGGTCGACGGCTACCTGCTCGCGAACCGCTCGCTGCCGTGGTGGGCCGTCGGCCTGTCGGTGATGGCGACGCAGCTGAGCGCGGTGACGATCTGCTGCACGACGGGCCTCGGCTACCTCACCGGCCTGCGCTTCGTGCAGTTCTACTTCGGCCTGCCGCTCGCGATGCTGATCCTGTCGGTCACCGTCGTGCCGTTCTTCACGCGCGCGCGCGTGTACACGGCGTACGAGTATCTCGAGCGCCGCTTCGACGCGAAGACGCGATCGCTCGCGAGCTTTCTCTTCATGGTCGGGCGCGCGGCGTCGCTCGGCGTCACGCTCGCCGCGCCGTCGGTGGTGATGTCGGCGACGCTCGGGTGGACGCTGCCGGTCACGGTGCTCGCGATCTGCGTCCCGATGATCGTCTACACGACGCTCGGCGGCGTGCAGGCCGTGGCGTGGACCGACGTGAAGCAGATGTTCGTCGTCGTGTTCGGGATGTCGGCGGCGGTCGCCGTGCTGCTATATGGGATCCTGCAGCACACGAGCCTCGCCTCGGCGGTCCATCTCGCCGGCGCGACCGGCCGGCTGCACGCCGTCGACTTCGAGATGAACCTCAGCGAGCGCTACACCTTCTGGTCCGGCATGATCGGCGGCCTCTTCCTGATGCTCTCCTACTTCGGCTGCGATCAGAGCCAGGTGCAGCGCTACCTGACGGCGAAATCGATAGACGAGGCGCGGCAGGGGCTGATGATCAGCGCCTACGTGAAGATTCCGCTGCAGCTCCTGATCCTCGCGACCGGCGTCCTCGTGTTCGTGTACTACCTGTTCGTGACGCCGCCGATGCTGTTCAACCGCGTCTACGACGCGCAGGTCGCGGCGAGCCCGTACGCCGGCGACTACGCGGCGGTGCAGCGGCAGTTCGACGCGGAGGTCGCCGTGCGGCGCGACGCCGCGAGCCGCGGCGATCGCGACGCGTTTCTCGCGAGCGACGCGCGCACGCGCGCGCTGCGCGACAGGGCGACCTCGCTCGTGAAGCAGGCGAGCGGCGACGCGACGTTCAACGACGTCAACTACGTCTTCCCGACGTTCATCACGACGCAGTTGCCGATGGGGCTCGTCGGCCTGATGATCGCGGCGATCTTCGTCGCGGCGATGTCGGCCAGCGGCGGCGAGCTGAACTCGCTCGCGACGGCGACGATCATCGATTTCTACCGCCGGTACTTGGTCACGTCCGCGCCCGACGGCCACTACGTCCTCGTGTCGAAGATCGCGACCATCCTCTGGGGCCTGTTCGCCTGCGTCGTCGCGATGCAGGCGGCGGGCCAGGGGTCGCTCATCGAAGTCGTGAACCGCTACGGATCGTTCGTCTACGGATCGCTGCTCGGCGTCTTCATCCTCGCCATCCTGACGACGCGCGCGACGGCGCTCGGCGCGTTCGTCGGCCTCATCGCCGGCATGGCCGCCGTGCTCACCGTCGCGATCGAGCTGCCGTGGATCGAGTTCCTCTGGCACAACCTGATCGGCGCGGTTGTCGTCGTCGCGGTGGGGATGGCGGTGAGCTACGCGGATCCGCGCCCGAACCTACGCGACGTGGTAGTACCCGCCGCCGGACGCTAGTACTAGTCGGTTGCTGCAGGTTCAGGGCTTTACGAAACGCTACGGGCGCATCGCCGCGCTGACCGACGTCTCGTTCTCCGTGCGCGACGGCGAGGTCCTCGGCCTCATCGGCCCCAACGGATCGGGCAAGACGACGCTGTTCGAGTGCATGGGCGGCGTGCTGCCGCTCGACGGCGGCGCGCTCGTGCGGGACGGCCGGCCCGTGACGGCGCGCGACCGCGCGTCGATGCTCTTCTATTTGCCGGATCAGATCGCGCCGTGGCCCGCGCAAACGGTACGCTGGGCGATCGATTTCGCGATCGGCTTGTTCGGCGGCCGCGCCGATCTGCGCGATCGGGTGGTGGAAGAGCTCGACGTCGCGCCGCTCCTCGACGCGACGATCGGCAGCCTGTCGAAAGGGCAGCGGAAGCGCGCGCTGCTCGCGATCGGTCTGCTGATGCCGCATCCGCTGCTGCTCGCCGACGAGCCGTTCGACGGGCTCGATCTCCGCCAGAGCCGCGACGTCGCGCGCACGCTGCGCTCGTACGCGTCGGCCGGCCGCACGATGTTCCTGTCGATCCACCAGATCAGGGACGCGGGGCGCGTCTGCGATCGGTTCGTGCTCCTGAGCGGCGGACGCGCGCGCGGCGAAGGCACCAGCCGCGAGCTGGCGGCGATGGCGGCGGCGCGCGGCAGCAGCGCCGGCGACGATCTCGAAGAGGTGTTCCTTGCACTCACCTAGCCAGGTGGCTTGGCTGCTGCGCAAGGAGACGCGCGAGCTGATCGCGTCCCGCGCGTGGTGGGTGCTCGTGCTCGCGATGGGGCCGCTCGTCGGCGTCACCTTCATCAGCGCCGTCCGCACCTACGCCGAGGCGAGCGGCCTGAACGGCACCACGGCGGGCGTCGGCGAAGCGTTCTCGCCGCTCATCGGGATCTGGGCGCCGACCTTCAGCGCGTGCGAGGTGGCCGCGGTCTTCCTGCTGCCGTTCGTCGCGATCCGCGTCGTCTCCGGCGATCGTCAGAGCGGCGCGCTGAAGATCGAGGCGCAGCACGCGATGTCGTCGTTCCTGCGGATCGGCGCCAAGGCGATCGTGCTGGCGCTCGCGTGGGCGGTCGCCTCGACGCCGGCCGCGGCCGCCATCGCGCTGTGGAGAAGCTACGGCGGCAGCATCTATCCGCCGGAGGTCGCGACCGTCGCGCTCGGTCATTTCCTCAACGCCGGCCTGACGATCGCGATCGCCGCGCTGGCGGCGGCCGTCAGCGAACATCCGTCGACGGCGGCCATCCTCACGCTGAGCGTCACCGTGGGGACGTGGATCCTCAATTTCATCGCGGCGGTGCAGGGCGGCGTGTGGGAGCGCGCGGCTTCGTACACGCCGCCGGCGCTCGTGGCCGCGTTCCAGCACGGTCTGATTCGGCTCGACGTCGTCCTCGTGGCCGCGATTCTCATCGCGGCGTGCCTGGCGCTCGCCGCCGTGTGGATTCGGATTGGCGTCGCCGTCCGCCGGCGCCTGCGCGAGAGCGCGCTCTGCGGCGCGATTGCGGCCGCCGCGATCTTCGCGTGCGCGTTCGTCACGCCGAGCTGGGACGCCTCCGAGAGCCGCACGAACTCGTTCCCCGAGGCGGACGAAGCGGCGCTCGCCCGCATCCGGCAGCCGCTGCGCATCGAGGCGCACCTGGCGCCCGAGGATCCGCGCCGCGTCGATCTCGACCGCAAGGCGATCGCGAAGCTGCGTCGCGTGATGCCGCGCGTCGAAGTGCGGTACGTGTCGGCGACGTCGATCGGGTTGTTCGAGCAGACCACCGCGCACTACGGCGAGATCTGGTACGAGCTCGGCGGGCGGCGGGAGATGGTCCGCGCGACGACGGCCGAGAGCATGCTCGAGACGATTTACGATCTCGCCGGCGTCAAGCCGCCGGCTGAGTCCGACGAGGCGGTGTTCCGCGGGCACCCGCTCGCCGTCCCGCCGCGCGGCGCGGCCGCGGTGTTCTACGGCCTCTGGCCCGCGCTCGTCGCTGCCAGCGCGTTGTTTGCACGCAGGAGAACGTAATGAGAACCCGGAGTGCTGTCGTCCTCATGATCGCGACCGCATCGCTCGCCGCGGCGGAGCTCAAAGTCGATCTCAGCAAGGAGCAGGTCGGCCGGCCGCCGGCGACGTTCGAGCCGATGGTCGGCACCTGGGTGGTCGTCCAGGACGGCGGCGAGAAGGCGATCATGGTCGACGGCCGGCCGTGGGTCGCGAGCAAGGACAACCCGACGAAGCTGCTCATCGAGAGCGCGCGCAAGCTGTACGGCACGAGCAACGAAGAGCTGATGGACAACGCGAAGCAGTTCGCGTACTTCCCGGTCGCCGTGCTCCGCAGCGTCGACACCTTCTCGAACGGGACGATCAGCGTGAAGTTCAAGACGATCTCCGGCGAGGCGGATCGCGCGTCGGGCATCCTCTTCAACGTGAAGCCGAACGGCGACTGGCTCTCTGTGCGCTACAACGACACCGAGAACAACGTCGCGCTGTGGGAGTTCCACAACGGCATCCGCCGCAACGTGCGCTTCAGCGATCGCGCGCACAAGTTCACGCCGGATCGCGCGGCGTGGCACGAGCTGAAGCTCACGATCGACGGCGCCGATCTGAAGACGTACCTCGACGGCGAGCTCGCGCTCGCCTACACGCTCGGCAGCGCGCCAGGCCCCGGCCGCAACAATGCGGCGCCGAATCCAGATCTCATTCCTGCCAACAACGCCGTTCTGCGTCCGCCCGTGCAGGGAAAGATCGGGCTGTGGGCGAAGACCGACACGACGAGTTACTTCAAGGATTACGTCGTCACACCCAGGTGAGAACCGTCGTGCCTTCCGCTGTGCGTCCCTTCGTGACCTTTGTCACCTTTGTGTCCTTGTCTGCGACGGCCGCACTTGCACATGGACAGTCCCCGAATACGGCGACGGTGGTCGTGCTCGTCACCGATCCGTCCGGCGGCGCGATCGAAGGCGCGAACGTGGCCGCGGTCAACGACCGGACCGGCGCGGTTCGCGAGGCGGTGTCGGGACCAGGCGGCAGCGTGACGATCTCCGCGCTGCCGTTGACCGGCGCGTATTCCGTGCGCGTCACGAAGCAGGGCTTCACCGAGGAGCGCAGCGACGTCACGCTTCGACCCGGTGAAACGGCCACGCTGAAGGTCAGGCTGCAGGTCGGCGCGGAGCATACCGACATCACGGTCTACGGCACGGCGCAGGGCGTTCGCGCGGATGCCCAGATCGGCGCGCGTCTCGACAGCGCGCAGATCGACGAGACGCCGATCCTCGGCCGCAAGGTGTCGAGCGTGCCGCTGCTCAACGCGGCGTTCCGTCAGGCGAAAGGCACCGGCGATCTCTTCGTCAACGCGACCTATTTCGTGACCGGCGCCGGCAGCCGCCGCACGACGACGTTCACGATCGACGGCGTCAACAACGACGAAGGCTGGGGCCGCCAGACGATGCTGTCGACGGTGCCGCTCGGCGCGGTGCAGGAGATGGCGACGCTGTCCAACGCGTTCTCCGCCGAGTTCGGCTGGACCGCCGGTCCTGCCGTCAGCATCGTCACCAAGTCGGGCACGAACGAGCTGCACGGCGACGCGCTCTATCTCGGCCGGCCCGGCGAATGGCAGGCGAAGACGTTTGCGACGACCGGCTTCTGCCCGCCGTCGGTCGCGACGTGCCAGACGCCGTCGACGCTCGCCGCGATCAACCCGGCGGATGTTCCCGACGCGCTCAACCAGTACTCCGCGTCGATCGGCGCGGCGATCGTCAGGGACCGGACGTTCTTCTTCGCGTCGGGCGACTACACGCGGCAGGATCGCACGACGTTCCTCGCGAGCACGCTGCCGGCGTTTCTGCTGCCGGCCGACGGCAACCTCGCCTACACCGGCCGTTATCGCCAGGGGCTTCTGAACGCGCGGGTGGATCACAAGATCTCGCCGAATCAGACCGTGATGCTGCGCGCGAACTTCGATCGCTTCTACGACACCAACCCGAACGACGCGGTGGGCGGCACCAGCGCGCCGAGCGTCGCGCGGCGCTACACGCGCGGCGCCGTCACGGGCCAGGCCAACCTCACCTCGATCGTCAGCTCGCGCATCGTCAACGAGGCGCGGCTTGCGGTGCTCGACGGCGATCCCGTCACCAGGTGGGAAGCCGAAGACCTGTCGACGACGTATACGCGCGCGGGATCGGTGCCGTTCACGATCGGGCAGTCGCGGCTCACCGACACCTACAGCCGGCAGACGCAGCTCTCCGACACGCTCTCGTGGGCGCGCGGCCGGCAGACGATCCGCGTCGGCGGCAGCGCCGCGCGCCACACGTCGGGCGGCACGGGCAACGAGCCGGGCTTCGCCGTGCTCGGGACCTTCACGTTCCTGAACACGACGACCGCGCCCTTCGACAGGCTGACGCTCGCGGACGTGCAGACCTACACGCAGCCGATCAGCTACGGGATCACGAGCTACACGCTCGACCAGTGGCTCGTCGCCGCGTTCGCGCAGGACGACGTGCGCGTCAGCGACGATTTGACGATCGATCTCGGCCTTCGTTACGACACGCAGACGCTGACCGACGCGAGGAGGAACGTGGCGCCGCGCGTCGGGTTCGGCTGGCACCCGAACGGCGATGCGCGGCTGGCCGTCCGCGGCGGCTACGGGCTGTACTACTCGCAGATCCAGTCGAACCTGATCGCCGACTCGCTGACGGCGGGGCTCGACGGGTTCACGACGTATACCGCGGCGCCGGGGCAGCTCGGGTTTCCCGCGTGCCTCACCGGATCGTGTCTGCCGCTTTCCTTCAATCCTCGAACGCTGCCGGCGTCGCAGCTGCCGGCGCGCAACATCACGCTGCGCGCCGGCCGCGCGGCGTCCTATCGGACGCAGTTCGCGCAGTACGGGTTGAATTTCGATCTGCTGCCGAATTACCCCGACGCGCTCGTCAGCCCGCGCAGCCAGGTCGCCTCAATCGGCGCGGAGCGCGAGATCGGGAAGGGCCTGTTCGCCGGCGCCGACTACGTGCACCAGCACTGGACGGACCTCGATCGCACGGTCGATCTGAATGCGCCGTCGCCGTTCGATCGCACGGCGCCGGGCCAGGTGCGAAGCGTGGCGGCCGCCAACGCGACGCGGCCGATCGTGCCGGTGAACGGCGGCGTGCGATCCGTCAACGTGCTGATGAACGTCGGCTCGGCCGATTACGACGGGCTGCAGACGCAGGTGAGCTATCGCGGCCACGCGAGGATGTTCGCCGCCGTGAGCTACACGCTGTCGAAGGCGACCAACACGTTCGAGCCTGACGGCAACGGCATCGCGCCGAACGACGGCAACATCGCGCGGCTCGGCGAGATCGAACGCGGGCCGAGCGTCCTCGATCAGCGGCATCGCGCGGTGATCACCTTCAGCTACCAGTTGCCGTACGCCATCACCGCCGGAACCGTCACGCAGCTCGCCTCCGCGCGTCCGTTCAACGCGACGACCGGCGTCGACAACAACGGCGACGGCGCCAACAACGATCGTCCGGTGATCGACGGCGCCGTGCTCGGCAAGTCGAGTTTCCGCGGCACCGCGACCGAGGACGTCTCGGTCTTCGCCGAGGGCCGCATCCGCTTCGGCGCGCGATCGCTCCTCGTGCGGCTCGAGGGGTTCAACCTGTTCAACCACGCGAACATCCTCGGCCGCGCGCAGACGATCTACGGCGACGCCGCGGCGCCGACCCCGACGTACGGCCAGCTCGTGGCGGCCGGCTCCGCGTCCAACGCGCTGCCGGCGCTCGCGAACATCGATCCGCCGCGAATGCTGCAGCTCCAGGCGCGTTACCTGTTTTGAGGAACCACGAAGGCACGAAGAAGAACGAAGATCACGAAGAAGAAGGGATAACCACAGAGACTCGAAGACACTGAGAAGAAGACGAAGCGCGCGTGCGACGTGCGCCAGCATCCTCGCCGATCTCTGCAGCTCTTCTCCGTGTCTCGGTGTCTTTGTGTGGTTAATTTCCGCCGTGAGTCGTCTCTGCGGTCTTCGTGCCTGCGTGTTTCATCGCGTCTTCGTGATTCTGCCGCGCGGACCGCGCCGCCCCTTGAATCGCGCGTAGGTCGCAACGGCGATCAGCACCGCGCAGCCCTCGACGTAAACTTTCTCCGCGTCGATGAAGTCCGGCGGGCGATTCTTCAGCAGCGGGTCGGCCCACACGCCGTGGACGAAGAAGACGGCGGCGGCGCCGTACGCGGCGTAGTGCAGCAGCTTCCAGCGCCGGTGCCCGAACACCTCGCGGAAGTACGACGTCGCGACGACGAACGCGACGAGGTAGAAGGCGATCGCGCCGAGCGTGTTCGGCACCGGCTGCGTCGGCGACCAGACCGGCACGAGCACGTCGAACAGGCGGAAGCCCGCGGTCGTCGACGCCAGCAGGATCGTCGGGTGCACGAACGCGAGGCCGAGCCCGATGTAGCCGAGCCAGTTGTGAAACGTGAACAGCTTCAGCCCGCGCACGCGCGGCCAGCGGCGGATCGGGTTGTAGCCGACCGAGATCAGGAGGCCCAGGAGAATCTGCGCGGTGAAGACGCCGACGGCGACGAGCCCCGCCGTCCCCGACAGGTCGATGGCCGTGGGCACGCCGGAAAGTCTACTTGAACAGACGGCCCGCCTGGTCCGGCGTCAGCGATCCGCCGGCGAGCGCGATGGCGCGCGCGAGCACCGGATCGCGCGACGCGGCGAGATCGGCGGGCGACGGCAGCACGATCTCGTCGGGCTCGACGCCGATCTTCTCGAGGCTCCCGCCGTCCGACATCCGCACGTCGCCGATCGTGACCGACGCCGCGTAGAACGCCGTCGCGGGGCCCACGCCGAATCGATGCGGGAAGATGCGCGACGTCATCACCTGCCCCGACGTCCGGTCGCCGAGGACCGTGCCGCGCTTCTCGATCTGCACGATCCGCGCGAACATCTCCGCCGCCGACGCCGAGCGGCTGTCGACGAGCACGATCAGCCGCCCGAGGAAGGCCCGGCGCGCCGGCTTCGCGATCTCGCGCGTCTCCCGGTCGCGCAGCTTCTCCTGCGCGACGAGGATCTCGCGGTCGAACGTGCGGCTCACCAGCTCGCGCAGCGCCGCGACGGCGCCGCCGCCGTTGCCCCGCAGATCGAGGATCAGCGTCTTGCGGCCGCGCGCCTTCGCGAGCATCTCCTCCACCGCGTCTGGCGCGCCGAAGACGCGCATCTTCCAGACGAAGACGTCCGGGTCGATCGACGCGCCGGCGTCGCGCGCGCGATCGAGGTCGCGTTCGAGCTCCGCGACGAGATCGGCGAGCTCGGTGATCGGTTTGTTCTCGACGCGCGACACGACGTCCACCGTACGCGCCGCGCCGCCGGGCGTGAGCACGGCGACGCGCTGCTGCGCCTGCGGGCGGATGAACCGGTAGAAGTAGAGCAGCCGCCACAGGTTGCTGCGCGTCGGCTCGAACGTGTTGAGGAGCAGCACCCGATCGCCCGGCGCGAGCCCTTTCGCCGCCGCGTCGCTCTCGCGATCCACGTCGACGATGAGCGGCACGCTGCCGACGATGGCCATCTGCCAGCCGTAGTCGACGCGGACGCGGCGGTTCGGCGGGATGAACGTGGTGTGCGAGTCGTCGAGCTCGGTGAGGAATTCCGCGAGCGTCGCGATCCCGTCGTTGAACACGGTCGTCGTCCGCAGCCGCGCCTCGGCGTCCGTGAACCGCGCGCCGAGATCGACGCCGTGAAACGCCGGATCGTAGTAATGCTTCGCGACGTCGTCTCGAAGTTCTCGCAGCATCGCGAGCATCTGATCGCGGTCCGATTTTGTGAGCGTGGGGCCCGTCTGCGCCGCCAGGTGCACGGCGGCGCAGACGACGACGAACGTGACTCGGAACGTGCGACTCGGATACTTCGGAGCGTCCGACCTACCCGACCCACCCGGCCTGCCTGACCCGCCCGGCCTACCGCGAGGCGTCCGTCGTGGTCCTCGCGCTAGCATTCTTCACGTACCGATCGAACCAGTTGAGCCGCTCGGCGAGCACGTGCAGCAGCGTCTCGCGCGCGGCGTAGCCGTGCGCCTCGTTGGGCAGCATCACGAGCCGCGAGGTGCCGCCGAGGCCTTTGATCGCCGCGTAGAGCCGCTCCGAGTTGATCGGATAGGTGCCGGTGTTGTCGTCGGCCTCGCCGTGCATCAGCAGGATCGGATCCTTGATCTGGTTCGCGTACCAGAACGGCGACATCTTCGCGTAGAGATCCGGCACCTCCCAGAAGGTGCGCCGCTCGCTCTGGAAGCCGAACGGCGTCAGCGACCGGTTGTACGCGCCGCTCTCCGCGAAGCCGGCGCGGAACAGGCGCGAGTGCGCGAGCAGGTTCGCCGTCATGAAGCCGCCGTAGCTGTGGCCGCCGACGCCGATGCGATCGCGATCGGCGACGCCCATCTCGACCACCTTGTCCACCGCGGCCTGCGCGCTCGCCACGAGCTGCTCGACGTAGGTGTCGTTCGCCGTCTCGCCCGGCCCGATGATCGGCATCGTCGGGTTGTCGAAGATCGCGTAGCCCGAGAGCAGCAGGAACATGTGCGACGCGCCGCGCAGCAGCGTGAACGAGTTCGGCGATCCGGTGACCTGGCTCGCCGAGTCGGCGTCGCCGAACTCGCGCGGGTACGCCCACATGACCAGCGGCACCTTCGTGCCCTGCTTGTAGCCGGGCGGCAGGTAGAGCGTCCCCGAGAGCGTGACGCGGTCGTTGCGCTTGTAGGTGACGTACTGCCGCAGGATGTCGCGCGCCTGCGGCTGCGGATCCTTGAAGCTGGTGACCGCGTGGCGGCTGTCGCCGCCGACGTCGCGCACGTAGTAGTTCGGCGCGTCCTTCTGCGTCTCGTAGCGCGTGAGAATCCGCGTCACGGCGTCGTTCAACGGCGCGACGACCGACTCGAGCGATTCGGTCGAAGAGCGGAACAGCCGCTCGGTCTCGAGCGTCTTCACGTTGAGCCGATCGAGGAACGGGCGATCGCCTTCGGGCGACGCGCCTTCGCCGGTCAGATAGATGTAGTCGCCGTTCTGCACGATCGCGCCGCCGCCGGATCCGCCCCGTCCGCCGCCGCGCCCGCCGTTCGAGCGGCGCGCGACGGGGCTGCCCGGGTTCTCGTACGCCGCGTCCTGCTTGCGGTCCCACACCTTGCGCGGCGCGGCGCCGGGCTCGAGGAGCCACGTGCGCGTGTGGCGCGACGCGCGATCGCTCTCGCTGAGCAGCGCGATCCCCTTGTCGGTGTAGCCGATGCTCTCGAAGCGCCACTCGGTCTTCGCGATCTCGGTCGGCTGGCTCGAGAACGGCGCCGCCAGCGAGACGATGCGATCGCGGAGCGGCACCGTGTTCTTCAGGTCGCCGCCGTCGAGCGCTTCCACCCACACCATCGTCGCGGGTTGATCGGCGCGCCACCGGTAGCTGCGCGGTCCGGGCTCGACGCCGGTGAGCGTCGTCCCTTCGCGCGACGGCAGATCGGCGATCCGTTTCTCGACGTCGCCCGCGCGCGACCAGATCTCGATGTCCTGCGCGAAGCCGTTCATCGGCATGAGGTGCGAGAACGGCTTCTTCACTTTCGCGACGAGCACGTGCTGGCCATCGGGCGACGGCGTGACGCCGTTGAAGATCGCCGGCCGGCCGATCGCGCTCTTCGCGCCGCTCGTCGTGTTGATGGCGGTGAGCTGGCTCGTGAAGTAGTGCTCGAACAGCGCATCGTCGTGCGCCGTTTTGAGCAGATCTTCGTAGGTCGGCGCCGGCGCCGCCTTGCCGTAGTTCTCGTGGACGTTCGGCCCGGCCGGGACGGTTGGCTCCGCGGGCGGCGCGCCGCGGCCGGGCGGCACCAGCTCGCACACGATCGTCACGTTGTCCTTCAGCCAGTCGCACGGATCGCCGGCGGTCGCGTTGATCCGATCGGTCCCCGCGACGACGGCTCTGGCGGTGCCGCTTGAAGCGTCGGCGATCCAGAGCTCGATCGAAGTGTCTTTCGTCTGCAGGAACGCGAGGCGCGATCCGTCCGGCGAGAACGCGACGTGCGAGACGCGCGGCTGCGGCGGCATCGTGACGTTCACGTCGCCGCCGTCGGCGATCCGCTTCAGGGTGATGGCGGTGATGCCGGTGCCCGGCAGCCCCGATGCGCGGAAGGGCCCGTTGGTCCGCGCGTTCACGCGCAGCCCCGCGAGCCGGAGCATCGGCTGCGAGAGCTCGGCGATCGTCGGATACGCGCGCGCCTTCATGAGCGCCAGCGTCTGCCGGTTCGGGCTGACGAGCGTCTGCGGCAGCGGCTCGGCGTCGAACACGCTGACGATTTGTTGCGGCGGCAGCGCGTAGCGCGGCGGATCGGCGGCGGTCGGCACCTGCGCCCGGAGCGCGGCGAACGGCGCGAGAACCAGGGCGGCGAAGGCGAGCGCGCGAAGCAGGCGTGAGGCGGGCATAAGGCTCCTTGTTGCAGGCGATTCTACGCCGGCAGGGGCTAGGGGCTCGGGGCTAGCCGGACCGTGGCCTGGTGCCAGGCACGTGCCTGGCACCAGGGCGGGGCGGCGGCGAAGGAAATCGTCAGCGCCGCGTTGCTGCCGGGGTTCACCGCGGCCGCGGCGAGGCGATAGCCGGGCGCCGGAGCGTGGAGCGCGAACGTCCAGCGCCCGGCGGCCGCGAGCGGACCGTCATAGCGGATCGCCGTCTCGCGTCCACGTCCGACGATCTCGAACGCGATGGATGGGAGCGACGCTGGAACCGCGAGGCCGAGCGCCTTCACCACCGCTTCCTTCAGCGTCCACAGATCGAAGAAGCGCTCGCGGCGCGCGCGATCGTCGAGCGGCGCGAGAGCCGCGATTTCAGGCGGCGCGAAGAAGCGCGACGCGAGGCGCTCGGGATCGACGTCGCGATCGGCGCGCTCGACGTCGACGCCGACGGCGGCGCCGGGCGGCGCGATCGCGCACGCGACCATGCCGCTCGTGTGCGTCAGGCTGAACGACGGCAGCGACGGGGATCCGCCGGCGAGCGCGGGCTTGCCGCGCGCGTCGCGCACGAACCGCCAGTCGCCCGGCGTCGTGCCGCCGACCTCCGTCGACAGCGCCGCGCGCAGGAGCGCGTGCGCCGCCGCGTAGTCGCGCGCGTCTTCCGGAAATGTGAAACGGCGATGCTGCTCGCGCTCGTCGTCGGACAGCGTTGCGAGCGCCGCGTCGAGGTCGGCCGCCGCGAGCGTGGAGGTCGCGCGCCAGACGACGCCGACCCCGGCCGGTGTCATAGCAATGGTTGGCCTGCGACATGCAACGGCCGAGCGCCGGAGGTGGACGTGAAGCTCATCGGTGTGCTGCTGCTCGTGTTCGGAATCGTCGCCCTCGCGCTCGGCGGCATCACCTACACCAAGCAGGAAAAGGTGCTCGATATCGGCCCGATCACGGCGACGACCGAGAAGCACAAGACGATTCCGCTGTCGCCGATCGTCGGGCTCGCCTCGGTCGTGGGCGGGATTGTCCTGATCGTCGCCGGCGCCCGGACGCGCGCGTAACGTTCAGTTACACGCGCTCACGGCTTCGGGCCGAACACGTCGTCGATTGTCAGCGTCGTGATCGAGCCGAGGTTCAGCGCTCTGATCTTTGGCTCGATCGTCTTCAGATCGCCGACGACGACGACCGCGGCGCGGTCGGGATGCACGTACTTCTGCGCGACGCGCTGCACGTCGGCGGCGCTCACCGCCTGGATGTTCTGCACGTACTTCGAGAAGTAGTCCTCCGGCAGGTGATAGACGAGCGCGTCCTCGAGGCGCCGCGAGATGTCGCCGGTCGCCTCGAACGCGGACGGGTACCGCAGCGCGACGTAGTTCTTCGCGCGCGCGAGCTCCTCGGCCGGCACCGGCTTCAGAATCGCGTTCAGCTCGTTGAAGAACTCGGTGAGCGCCTCGGCGCTCTTGTCGGTCTGCACGCCGGCCGCGGCGAAGAAGGGCCCGGCGCCGAGGCGCATGTCGAACCCGGAGCTCGCGCCGTAGCTGTAGCCGTGCGTCTCGCGTAGATTCATGTTCAACCGCGACGTGAACGACCCGCCGAGGATCGTGTTCATCACGATGATCGGGAAGTAGTCGGGCGTCGAGCGCGGCACCCCCACGGATCCAATCCGGATCTGCGACTGCGGCGCGCCCGGCTTGTCGACGAGATAGATCTGCCGCTTCGCCGCCGGCTCTGTCGCCGGCAGCTTCTCCGGCGCCGCGCTGCCCGCCGCCTTCCACGATCCGAACGTCTTCTCCAGGAGCGGCACGACGGCGCCGGCGCTGAAATCGCCGACCGCCAGGAGCGTCGCGTTCTCTGGGCGGTACGCCGACGTGTAGAAGCCGCGCAGATCGTCGCTCGTGAACGTCTTGATCGTCTCCGCCGTGCCCATCTGCGGCGTGCCGTAGCGGTGGCCCTTGCCGTAGAGGACGCGCGAGAAGGCGACCGCGGCGATCGTCCCCGGATCGTCGCGCCCCTGCAGCAGCGTCGTGAGCCGCTGCTGCCGCTCGCGATCGAGCTCCTCGCGCGGGAACGTCGGCCGCAGCGCGACGTCGCCCATGATCGGCAGCGCGTCGGCGAGGCGTGCCACCGGCACGTGCAGGCGGACGGCCGACGCGTCGATCGCGCTCGCCGCGCCGAGATCGGCGCCGAGGAAATCGACGGCGTCCGCGATCTCGAGCGCGGATCTCGCGCCCGCGCCCTCCTCGAGGAGCGCCGCGGTGAAGCTCGCGACGCCGTACTTGCCCGGCGGATCGTTCGCCGTCCCGCTGAAGACGACGAGGTTCACCTGCGCGACCGGCACCTTGTGATCCTCGACGATCCACACGGGCACGCCGTTGGTCAGCTTCTGTTTCTGGATCGTCGGCAGCTTCAGCGGCGCGGGCTGGCCGGGCTGCGGCGGGTGCGTGCGATCGGGCGCCTGCCCGGCGACGGCAACGGCGCCCGAGAGCGCGCCTGCGGCAACGATGAGTGGAAGTCGCATAGGAGTGTTCGCGTTACTTCTTTTCCGGTTCCACCGTCAGCTCCACGCGCGCGCCGAGCGGCAGGAACTGCGCCGCCGCGGAGCTCACGTCGTTCGCCGACAGCGCGCGATAGCGCGACAGGTCCTCGTTGAACCAGTCGGGATCGCCGGTCTCGGTGTAGTACGCGTTCAGCTGATCGGCGACGCCGCCGAACCCGCCGACGCGCTCCATCCGATTGTAGAAGGACGACTCGATCTGGTTCAGCGCCCGCTCGAGCTCGTGCGCGCTCGGCGGCTCGCGCTGCAGCTTCTGGATCTCCTCGTCGATCACCTTCTGCAGCTCCGCGACGGTGTGTCCGGGCCGCGGCGTCGCCGAGATCTGGAACGACGACGACAGCCGCGCCGACGCCTGCGCCGCGTTGACGTCCTGCGCAATCTGCATGTCGTAGACGAGCCGCTTGTAGAGGCGCGAGTTCTTGCCGCCGGCCAGCACGTCGGCGACGACGTCGAGCGCGGCGTCGCCCGGCTCGAAGTGCCGCGGCGTGATCCACGCGAGATACAGCCGCGGCAGCTGCACGCGATCGGGGATCGTCTTCTTCTGCACGCCGGTGAGGCTCGCGCCGGGAATCGTCATCGGCTCGGGCGGCGTCGCCGGCTTCACGTCGCTGAACCACTTCTCGATCAGCCGCCGCGCCTCGGCCGGCTGCAGATCGCCGGCGACGACGAGGCTCGCGTTCGACGGCGTGTAGAACTTCTTGAAGAACGCGACCACGTCGTCGTAGCTGGCCGCGGTGAGATCGTCCATGTAGCCGATCACCGGCCAGTGGTACGGATGGCCGGGCGGATACAGCATTTCGCCGAGCACGACCTGCGAGATCGCGTACGGACGATTCTCCACCGACTGCCGGCGCTCGTTCTTCACGACGTCGCGCTGCGCATCGACCGTCTTCGGCGTCATCGTGTCGAGCAGGTAGCCCATGCGGTCGGACTCGAGGAACAGCGCGAGCTCGAGCGAGTTCGACGGCACGTTGATCCAGTAGTTGGTGCGATCGGTTTCCGTCGAGCCGTTGTTGTCGCCGCCCGCCGCTTCGAGCCACTCGTCGAACTCGCCCGGCTTGACGTGGCCCGAGCCCATGAACATCAGGTGCTCGAAGAGGTGCGCGAACCCGGTGCGCTTTTCCTTCTCGCGCGCGGAGCCGACGTGGTACCACATGTTGACGGTCACCATCGGGACGCTGTGATCCTCGTGCAGGATCACGCGCAGGCCGTTGGGGAGCGTGAACTGCGAGTACGGCACCTGGATGGTCCGCGGCGCGGCGGGCTGCGCGGCGGCGGGCGACGCGATCGCGGCAACGAGGAGAGCGGCAGCGCATCTCATACCCGCTGATTTCAGCACAAATCGGGTCATTGGAGAATTGGGTATCGGGCAATTGGGGAATCGGGTCATTGCCAATGACAATGACCCGATTCCTCAATTACCCAATTACCCGATCCCCCGCGAGGCGTGATGAAATAGCGGCGTGGCGGAGGCGCGGCCGCTCGTCGGCGTGATCATGGGCAGCAAGTCGGACTGGGAGACGATGAGCCAGGCCGACCAGATTCTCGTCGACTTCGGCGTCCCGCACGAAGCGCGCATCGTCTCGGCGCATCGGACGCCGCAGTGGATGGCGGAGTACGCGTCGAACGCCGCCGCGCGCGGGATCGAGGTGATCATCGCCGGCGCCGGCGGCGCCGCGCACCTGCCCGGCATGGTCGCCTCGCACACGGTGCTGCCGGTGATCGGCGTGCCGGTGCAGAGCGCCGCGCTCAACGGCCTCGACTCGCTCCTCTCCATCGTGCAGATGCCGCGAGGCGTCCCGGTCGCGACCGTCGCGATCGGCACCGCCGGCGCGGTGAACGCCGCGCTGCTCGCCGTCGCGATCCTCGCGACGTCGCGCCCCGATCTCCGCGCGAAGCTCCAGGCGTACCGCGACCGCATCGCGGCGGAGGTCCGCAGCCAGGCGCTCTGAGCATTGGGTAATCCAATTACCCGATTGATATGTCGCGCATCATCGGTCCGGGTTCCACGATTGGCGTCCTCGGCGGCGGGCAGCTCGGGCGCATGTTCGCCATGGCGGCGCGCCGCCTCGGCTACCGCGTGCACACGCTCGCGCCCGAGGACGACACGCCGACGGGGCAGATCGCCGACGTCGAGGTGAACGCGGCGTACGACGACGTGGACGCGGTCCGCGCGTTCGCGCGCGGCGTCGACGTCGTCACGTTCGAGTTCGAGAACGTGCCGGCGGCCGCCGCGGCGGCCGCGGAGGAGATCGCAATCGTCCGGCCGAACGGGCGCGCGCTCGCGATCGCGCAGCATCGCATCCGCGAGAAGACGTTTCTGGCGGAGCTCGGCGTCCCGGTGACGCCGTTTGCGCCGGTGCGCAGCGACGACGAGCTCGCGGGCGCGGCGGCGCGCGTCGGGTGTCCGGCGGTGCTGAAAACGGCGTCGTTCGGCTACGACGGCAAAGGGCAGGTCGCCGTTCGATCGGCCGATCGCCTCGCCGCCGCGTGGCAGACGCTCGAGCGGCGCGACGCGATCCTCGAGGCGTTCATCGACCTCGATCGCGAGATCTCGGTGATCGGCGCGCGCGGCGTCGGCGGCGAGTGGTCGCACTTCGGGCCGATCGAGAACGCGCACGCGCGCCACATCCTCGACGTGTCGGTCGCGCCGGCCGACGTTCCTTCGGCGCTGGCGGCGCAGGCCGTGGAGATTGCGCGCGCGGTGATGGAGGCGCTCGACTTCACGGGCATCCTGTGCGTCGAGTTCTTCGTCGCGCGCGACGGGCGGCTCCTGGTGAACGAGTTGGCGCCGCGCCCGCACAATTCCGGCCACCTGACGTTCGACGCCTGCCGCACCAGCCAGTTCGAGCAGCAGCTGCGCGCGATCTGCGGGCTGCCGCTCGGATCCCCGGAGATGCTGCAGCCGGCGGCGATGGCGAACCTGCTCGGCGACCTGTGGAGCGGCGGCGAGCCGGCGTGGGACGCGGCGCTCGCGCTCCCGGACGTAAAACTTCACCTATACGGCAAACTGGCGCCCAGACCGGGACGTAAGATGGGCCATCTCACCGCGCTCGCCGCTGCGCCGGGCGAGGCGCGCGCGCGTGTCGTCGCGGCGCGCGCGGCGCTGAGCCGCGGCCCGACATTTGCTTCAAACTGAAGCATGGAGCGCGGGCTCAGCCGTAGCGTCCTGGTCGCGTTGATCGCGGCACTTGCCGCCGCTCACGTTCTTGCGGCCACGCCAACCGGTGCGACGGATGCGGCGCGTCCGATCCTGCAGCGCTTTCTGGCGCTCAGCGATCCGCCGCCCACCTCGTATCGCGCGCTCCGCCATCTCGAGGCCCGCAACGACAAATTCGACATGAGCGCGTGGATGGACGTGTGGACCGAGATCGACGCGTCCGGCTTCAAGTACCGCATCGTCGCCGAGGAGGGATCCGACGCGATCCGCTCGCGCGTGTTCCGCGAGACGCTCGAGACGGAGCGGCGGATGTGGGCGTCGGCGTCGGGCGACGCCGGATCGGTGACGCCCGCCAATTACATCTTCGACGATCAGGGCGCGCTGGCCGACGGCCTGGCAGCGCTCACGATCAAGCCGCGCCGCCGGGACGTCCTGCTCGTCGACGGCGCGATCTTCCTGCGCCCCGAGGACGGCGAGCTGCTGAAGATGGAAGGCGACCTCGCCAAGCCGCCGTCTTTCTGGACACGGCGTGTCCGAATCGTACGGCATTTCAGACGCTTCGCCGGCATCCGCATGCCCGTGTCGCTCGACGCCGTCGCCAACCTCCGGTTCTTCGGACAGTCCACCTTCCACTCCGTTTACGAATATGAAACCGTGAACGCCGAGCGGGTGGGGACGCCGCAGCTCCGCGCCGCGTCGCGATAACAAATTTCGACAGCGCACGCCACTGCACACGCCGTTCGGCGCGCGCGTCGGCGCCGCGCTCCGCGGCCCTATAATCGGCGCATGCACTCCCACGCGGCTGCCACGGTCGTCGCGTTGCTGTCGGTGGTGCAGAGCGGCGTGTCGCCGCTGCAGCGCTTTCTCGCGCGTCCCGACGAGCCGCCGGTCGAGTATCGCGCGCTGCGCCATCTCGAGGCGCACAACCCCAAGTTCAACCAGAGCGGCTGGATGATCGCGTGGACGGAGTTCGACCGCGTGCGCGGCTTCCGCTTCGCGATCGTCGACGAGGGCGGCTCGAGCTACATCCGCGCGAAGGTGCTGCGCGCGGCGCTCGAGGGCGAGCAGAAGATCTGGGCGAACGACGAGGCGCAGAAGGCGTCGTTCACCCGGGAGAACTACACGTTCGACGCCCTCGCGCCGGCGGCCGACGGGCTCGCCACCGTGGCCGTGAAGCCGCGCCGCAAGGACGTCCTGCTGGTCGACGGCGCGATCTTCGTGCAGCCGGGCGACGGCGATCTCGCGCGCATCGAGGGCCGGCTGTCGAAGGCGCCGTCGTTCTGGACGCGCCGCGTCGACGTCGTCCGCCGCTACGAGCGGATCGCCGGCGTGCGCGTGCCGGTGTCGATCGAATCGGTGGCCCACGTGCTGATCGCCGGCCGCTCGACGTTCAAGATGACCTACGAGTACGAAACGATCAACGGCCACCACGTGGGAACGCCGGTCCTCGGACACACGGACGCGCGCGTCAGATAGGCATCAGCGCAGCGGCGGCGCCTGGCATTCGGGCAGCTTCGTCGAGTCGTTCTTCAGTGCGCCCGGCGCGGCGCCGAGATATCTCCCGGACGACAGCACGATCTGATCGATCGAGAACCCGTCCTCCCGGATCTGCACCACCATCTGATGCGTGCCCGACGTCGGGAATCGTACCGGGTCGCCGAGGACGCCCGCGCCGTAGCCGTTGTCCTGCCAGCCCCACTCAGATTCGCCGCAGCCCGAGCAGTCCTCGAGGTTCACCGATGTACCCGACGCCGTGCCGGCGCGCCGGAGCGGATGGCCGGCGGCGTCGGTCGCGTCGTTGAACTGCACCCACGCCGAATCGTTCCCCCAGAAATTCACCAAGAAAACAATTCGCTGTTTCATGACGCGCACTCCAAGAATGTGGCTGAAACCGGAGCGCGCCTGGGATGGAGCAAGCGCCGGGCCGCTCGATACGGCCGGGCGTTACACGCGGCTGTCCATCGCGCGAAGGGCGATGGCGAACAGGAGGAAGCCGACGGCGCCGCGCCAGTAGCCGACCGGTTCGAGCAGAAACGTCGTGTGCGAGAAAGCGATGGCCGTTCCAACGGCGAAGGCGAGCGCGGCGAGGCCGATGAGCACCCAGCAGAGCGTCCGCACGCGCGGATTATACCGTCGCGGGTGTCAGTCGTCGTCGATGGTGCCACGCTGGTGCCAGGCACGTGCCTGGCACCATCAGGGGGTTTTCGCGGCAAAAGCGATCGTTTTCTCGACGAGCCGCAGGTACGCGCGGATGGTCTTCTCCAGGTGCGGCAGCGGCGTGTCTTCCTCCTTGCAGTGCGACAGGCCGTTCGACGAGTAGGCGAACATCATCACCACCGGCATGTGCGGCACCATCTCGGCGGCGTCGTGCAGCGGGCCGGACGGCAGCTTCGGCGCGTCGCCGGTCTCCTCGCGCACCGCCTCCTCGCACAGCGCGACGAGCGCCGGATGGAACAGCCTGGGATTGATGCGCCACAGCGGCCGCCATTCGACGGCGACGTTGTTGGCGCGCGCCGCCTCGTCCGCCGCCGCGTGCGCGTCGCGCAGCATCGCCGCGAGGACCTGCGCGTCGAGCGCGCGCTGATCGAGCGAGATCTCGCAGACGCCCGGCACCGCCGTGACGATCTTCGGCTCGACGTTCACCACACCGACCGTGCAGACGACGCCGGCGCCCGGCTTCGAGTGGCGCCGCGCGATCTCACGGCACTCGAGCGCGGTCTGCGCCGCGGCGAGAAACGCGTCGCGCCGCATCGGAATCGGCGTCGACCCCGAGTGCGCCGCCTGCCCCGTGAAGCGGATGGTGTTCCGCTCGACGCCGAAGGTGCCGAGCACGACGCCGGTGGATTTCTGCATCGACTCGAGCACCGGCCCCTGCTCGATGTGCAGCTCGAGGTACGCGCGCGCGTCGATCGTCTTCAGCTCGAGGTGCGCGTCGGCCATGCGGTCGAGCACGACGCCGTTTTCGGCGAGCGCTTCGCCGAGCTGCGTGCCCTGCCGATCCTTCAGCCCGCGCACCTCGTCCACCTTCAGGCTGCCCGCCGCGGCGGCTGATCCGAGCAGGCTTCGCCCGAAGCGCGCGCCTTCTTCGTCGGCCCAGTCCACGAGCTTCAGCGTCACCGGCGGCGTCGTCGCGGCGTGCATGCGCAGCGCCTCGAGCGCCGCCATGACGCCGAGCGCGCCGTCGAGCCATCCGCCGTTCGGCACCGAATCGAGATGGCTCCCGAGGATCACCGTCTTCGGCGACGCGCCGCGGAGCGTCACCCAGTGGTTGCCCGCCGAGTCGGCGTCGACGCGCAGGCCGATCTCGGCGGCCTTGCCCTTGAACCACTCGCGCGCGTCGCGCCACACGGGCCCCCACGCAAGCCGCTGCGCGCCCTCCGGCGTCGAGGTGCGAGCCGCGAGCTCGCGGAGGTCGTCGATGACACGCTGTGCATTCATCGCAGGAGCACCACTGGGTCGATCGCGCTGGCGCGTCGAGCGGGCAGATACGCGGCCGCCATGCCCGCGATCGTGAGGCCGAGCGCCGCGATCGCGAACGTCGCCGGATCGCTGGCGCTCACGCCGAACAGCAGCGCGCCGAGCGCGCGCGACGTCGCCAGCGCGCCGGCGACGCCGATCGCGATCCCGATCGCCGCCAGCCGCGCGCCCTCGCCGACGAGCAGCGCGCGGATGTCCGCCGGGCTCGCGCCGAGCGCGATGCGGACGCCGAGCTCGTGCGTCCGCTCGCTCACCGCGTACGCCATGACGCCGTAGACGCCGATGAGCGACAGCGCGAGCGCGAGGCCGGAGAACACCGCGAGCAGCGCCGTCCGCAGCCGCGGCTGCGCCACCGACTCGCTCATCGCCTCCTCCATCGTCCGCACGCGCACGAGCGGCTGATCGCGATCGATCTCCTGCATCGCCGCGCGCAGCCCGGCGGCGACGGCGATCGGATCGCCGGCCGTCTTCAGCACGATCGACAGGTTGCGGTACATCCCGGCGAGGACGTCGATCGGCGGCTGCTCGTACGGCACGAAGAGCGTCGGCTGAATCGCAGTCTCGAACGCCTGCCTCGTGTCGCCGACGACGCCGACGATCTGCATGAACGGCGCGCCGTCGGGTCCTTCGGCCGGCGACGGCGTCGCGCCGAGCTGCGCGCGTCCGGCGAGCGCGTCCTTCGTCGATCCGGCGAAGAACCGCCGGACGAACGCTTCGTTCACGACCGCGACGGCGGGCGCGTGCTCGCGATCGCGGTCGGTGAACGCGCGTCCGGCGACGAGCGGCACGCCGAGCGCGCGGAAATATCCCTCGCTCACCGCGCGCAGTCCGGTGATGACGAATTCCTCAGGTCCTTTCGGCGGCCGCCCGACGATGTTGAAGTGAATCGACGATCCGCCGCCGGAGAACGGCGGTGCCGTCGCGACTTCCGCGAGCGCGACGCCGGGGAGCGCCCGCAGCCGATCGCGCAGCCGCTCGACGAACGCGTTGCGCTCGGGCGCGCCGGCATAGGCAACCGGCGACAGCGGCGCGTCGCCCACGAGTACGCCGGCGGCGTCGAACCCGGTCGGCACGTCCTGCAGCCGCGCGAGGCTCTTGGTCAGCAGCCCCGCGCCGACGAGGAGCATCGTCGCCAGCGCCATCTCGACGACGACGAGCGCCGCGCGCAGCCGATGATGGCCGGCGCCCGCCGCCGCGCCGCGGCCCGCCTCGTTGATCGCCGACGCGACGTCGACGCGCGTCGTCTGCATCGCCGGCGCGAATCCGAAGACGAGGCCGGTGACGCACGAGATCGCGATCGTGAAGAGCAGCGCGGACCAGTCCATCGCGATCGCGCCTGCGCCCGGCGCGCTCGCGCCCGCGAGCGACGCGAGCAGCGGCACGGTCCACATCGCAATCACCAGACCGAGCGCGCCGCCCGCGAGCGCGAGGACGAGGCTCTCGACGAGCAGTTGTCCCGCGATCCGCATGCGGCTGGCGCCGATCGCCCTGCGGATGGCCACCTCCTTCTGCCGGCCGACCGCGCGCGCGAGCAGGAGGTTCGCGACGTTCGCGCATGCGATGAGGAGCACGAAGCCCACCGCCGCCGCCAGCACGAGCAGCGACTGCCGCACGTTCTGCACGGCGAACTCGTGGAGCGGTTTCACGTCGGCCGTCACGCCGTGGTTGGTCTCGGGGTATTGCGTGGCGAGCCGATCGGAGACGACGTCCATCTCCGCCTGCGCGCGCGCGAGGCCGACGCCGCGCTTCACGCGCGCGACGGGAAAGATGCCGGGATGCCAGCCGCGATCGTCGGGCAGCGTCGCCGCCCACGGTCCCATCGGCAGCAGGACGTCGGCGGCCTGCAGCAGCTGAAACCCCGGCGGCAGGACGCCGACGACGGTGTACGGCTTGTCGTCGAGCGTGATCGCGCGGCCGATCGCGTCCGCGCCGCCGCCGAAGCGGCGATGCCACAGCGCGTCGCTGAGGATCGCGACGCCGGCGGCGCCGGGCCGATCCTCGTCGGGCGAGAAGACGCGGCCGAGCGGCAGCGACACGCCGAGCATCGGGAGCAGCGGCGCCGTCGCCATCTTCGCCGGGACGCGCTCCGGCTCGCCGCCGCCCGTCAGCGTCATCGTGAGGCTGCGCACCGCCGCGACCGCCTCGAACGACGTCGTCTGATCGCGCCAGTCGACGAAGTTCTGCCAGCTGGTGGTCAGCGTCGGGAACTGCGCCGTTCGCTCGACGAGCAGCACGAGCCGCGACGGATCGCGGAACGGCAGCGCGCGCAGCAGCACGGCGTTGACGACCGTGAAGATCGCGGCGTTCGCGCCGATGCCGAGCGCGAGCGTCAGAATCGCGACCGAGGAGAAGCCCGGCCGCGCCAGAAGGCCGCGCACCGCGTAGCGCAGTGTTCGCACTCGGCGATTATCGCGCACGGATGGGGATTGGGGATTGGGGATTGGGGATTAGGAGATCACGACCGTCACGCTGCTGACGGTTGTCCACGGTTGTGCAACCAGTCCCCGCGTCACCAATCACTCCAATCCCCAATCCCCAATCCCTAATCCCCAATCCCTACTCCGCGCGCAGCACGACGATCGGATCGATCGCGCTGGCCCGGCGCGCGGGCAGCCACGCCGCGACGGCGGCGGCCGCGAGCATCACAGCGACCGAGGTCCCGAGCACGCGCGGATCGGTGGGCGCGACGCCGGCGAGAAGCCCCTGTAGAAGGCGCGTCAGCGCGATCGCCGCGGCGAGGCCGATCGCTGCGCCGCCGAGCGCGAGCCGCAGGCCGTCGCCGACGATGAGCGCCGCGACGCGCCGCGCGTCGGCGCCGATCGCCATGCGCACGCCGATTTCGCGCATGCGCAGCCATACCGAGTACGACAGGACGCCGTACACGCCGATCGCGGCGAGCGCGAGCGCCGCGGCGGCGAAGCCGGCGGCGAGCGCCGCATTGAACCGCGGGCGGCCGAGCGCCGCGTCGACGCGATCGTCCAGCGACAGCACGTCGTAGATCGGCACCGACGGATCGACCGACGCGACGGCGGCGCGGATTGCCGGCACGAGCGGCGCCGCCGCCTGCCGCGCCTTGACCATCACCATCGTGTCGGGGTAGGCGAACTGCAGGTACGACGTGTAGAAGTCGGCGCCGACCGCGTCGTCCGTGCCGTCGTACTTCACGTCGGCGGCGACGCCGACGATCTCCACGGCGTGCGCCTCGTCGGCGAACGGCCCGGTCGTCGTGCCGAACCAGACGCGCTTGCCGATCGGGTTCTCGCCCGGCCAGAAGCGGCGCGCGCCGGTCTCGTTGACGACGGCGACGGCGGGACGCGCCGGCCGGTCGACGTCGGTCAACGCACGGCCCGACAAAAGCCTGATCCCGAGCGTCCGGAAGTAATCGGCCGACACGTAATGGCGGCCGACCGCCGGCGCCGCGTCGCGATTGGCGGGGCGGCCCGGAAAGAAGACGATGCTGCGCGCGCCGCCCATGAACGGCGTGCAGCGGTTCACCGCCGCCGTCACGACGCCGGGCACCTGCTGGATCCGCGCCAGCATCCGCTCGACGATCGCCGGCCCGTCAGCCGGCGTGTAGCGCGAGCTCGGCGGACGGATCCAGAACGTAAGGACGCGATCGGCGTCGAAGCCGGCGCGCAGGCGATCGACGCGCGCGAAGCTCTGCACGAGGAGGCCGGCCGCCGAGAGAAGAAGCACCGCAAGCGCGACCTCCGCGACGACGAGACGCGGCAGCGCGCCGCCGCGATCGCCGCTGCGATCGTCACGCTTCAGCGCGGACGTCAGATCCTGGCGCGACGCGCTGACCGCGGGCACGAGCGAAAAGAGCAGCGTGGTGCCGACCGTCGCGGCGGCGGCGAAAAGCACGACGCGCGCGTCGAGCGCCGGAACCGCGAACGCGCCCACCGCGCCGTAGTCGTTGCGGAACGAGAGCGTCACCGACGGCGAGGCGGCGCCGAGAAGTTCGACGCCCCACGCGGCGAGGATCGTGCCGCCGGCGCCGGCGATGGCCGCGAGCACCAGCGCTTCGGTGAGCAGCTGCTGAACCAGGCGGCGGCGGCCGGATCCGATCGCGAGGCGAATCGCGATCTCGCGCCGGCGCGCGCGGCCGCGCGCGAGCATCAGCGCCGCGACGTTCACGCACGCGATCACCAGCACGCACGCCGCCGCGGCGAACAGCGTCAGCACCGATCGGCGCACGGTCGCGTCGATGCGCGCGTCGCTCGCCGGAACGGCAACGCCGTTCCACACCGCGTCGGGCGGGGCATCGGCGTCGGCCAGCGAGCGTCGCATCGACTGCAGCTCCGCCGTCGCCTGCGCGACGCTGACGCCGCGCCGGAGCCGGGCGGCGACGCTGATGAAGTGCTGCGGCGACACGAGATAGTCGGCGTAGGTGAGCCGCGGCGCCATCGTGCGCGGCAGCCAGAGCTCCGCTTTGCCGCTGAGACCCGCGAAGCCCGCGGGCGCGATGCCGACGACGGCGAGCGGCACGTCGTTCACGCGAATCGTCGAGCCGACGATCGACGGATCGGCGGAGAAGCGGCGCCGCCACAACCGCTCGGAGAGGATCGCAACCGGGTGCGCGCCCGGCGCGCCGTCCTCGTCGTCCCGCAGGAAGCGGCCTGCCGACGGCGCGACGCCGAGCGTCCTGAAATACGGCGGCGAGACGATCTCGCCGTCGATCTGCTCGGGCGCGGCGCCGCCGCCGCTCACCGCGATCGTCGCGGCGGAGAAGGACGCGATCGACTCGTACGACGCGGCGCGATCGAGCCCGTCGACGACCGGCCGCGACCATCGCAGTCGCACCACGCCGTCCTTCGGCGTCGCGCGCGTGACGTACAGCAGCACGAGGCGATCGGGCTCGGCGAACGGCACCGGCCGCAGCAGCGCCGCATGGACGACGGCGAACATCGTCGTCGTCGCGCCGATGCCGAGCGCGAGCGTGAGAATCGCGATCGCCGCGCCGCCGCGCGTGCGCAGCAGCCCGCGCATCGCGTACCGAAGATCCTGAACGATTGCGTCCATGCGTGGCTCGATCGAAAGACGCGCGCGGCGGCCGAGATGTTAACGCGGCGGGTAGTAGAATCGATGTTTCATCCGAGGACCTTCATGAGAAAGCTGCTCCTGCTCAGCTGCTTCGCCGCGTCGATCGCGATCGCCGGCCGCCACGCCGCGCTGCCGCGCGTTCACGCCCAGGCGAACGGCAACAACGTCATCAACCCGAACGCCTATCAGGATCTGCGATGGCGATCCGTCGGCCCGCATCGCGGCGGCCGATCGACGGCCGCAGTCGGCGTGCGCACGCAGCCGAACGTCTTCTACATGGGCGCCACCGGCGGCGGCGTGTGGAAGACGGAGAACTACGGGCTGACGTGGTTCCCCGTCGCCGACGGCCAGATCCCCACCGGATCGATCGGCGCGATCGACGTCTCCGACTCCAACCCGAACGTCGTCTACGTCGGCACGGGCAGCGAAGCGATTCGATCGAATGTGATTCTCGGGCGCGGCGTCTTCAAGTCCACCGACGCCGGCCGCACGTGGCAATACGTCGGGCTGAAGGACGTCGGCCAGATCGGGCAGCTGAAGATCCATCCGAAAAATCCCGACGTCGCGTACGTCGCGGCCCTCGGCAACCCGTTCGGCTGGGGGCCGGAGCGCGGCGTCTACCGGACGAAGGACGGCGGCAGGACGTGGCAGAAGGTGCTGTTCATCAACGATCAGACCGGCGCCGTCTCGATCGCGATCAACTGGCAGAACCCGAACGAGCTGTACGCGGGCGCGTGGCGCGCGCAGCGCAGGCCGTGGACGATCATCAGCGGCGGCGCGGCGGCCGAGGGCGGCGTCTACAAGTCGACCGACGGCGGCGATCACTGGACGCGCACGAGCAACGGCTTCCCGGACGATCTCGTCGGCAAGGTCTGGGTCGACGTCGCGCAATCGGATCCGAAGGTGGTGTACGCGCAGGTCGAAGCGAAGGGCACGAAGGGCGGGCTGTATCGATCGAGCGACGGGGGCCTGAGCTGGACGATCGTCAACAGCAGCCAGTCGCTGCGCGCGCGCCCGTTCTACTTCAACAAGGTCTTCGTTAACCCGAAGGACGAGAACGAGGTGTGGGTCGCCGAGCTCGCGCTGCACAAGTCCACCGACGGCGGGCGGACGTTCACCACCGTCGCCGAGCCGCACGGCGACAACCACATCGTCTGGTTCAATCCCGACAACCCGAAGATCATGATCGAGACCAACGACGGCGGCGTGAACGTCACCGAGGACGGCGCGCGCAGCTGGTCGTCGCAGCTCAATCAGCCGACGGCGGAGATGTATCACGTCGACGCCGACGAGCAGTTCCCCTATTTGATCTACGGCCCGCAGCAGGACACCGGCAAGAACCTCGCGGTGCCGAGCTTTCCGCCGACGGCGTGGGGGCCTGACGATCCGCGCCAGCTCTGGATTCCGCTGCCCGGTTGCGAGAGCGGACAGGTGCGGCCGATTCCGTCCGGAAAGATCGTCTACGGCGACTGCAAGGGCGAATTCGGCCGCATGAACATGGCGACGGGGCAGGAGCAGAACTTCTGGATCAACCCGCAGCAGCGCTACGGAAAAAATCCGAAGGACATGATGTACCGCTTCGTGCGGCAGGCGCCGATCGAGATCGACGCGCACAACCCGGCCATCGTCTACCACGGCTCGCAGTACGTGCACAAATCGATCGACGGCGGACTGCACTGGACGAAGTTCAGCCCCGACGTGACGGCGAACGGGCCCGAGAGTCAGGTGACGTCCGGCGAGCCGATCACGCGGGACATGACCGGCGAGGAAGTCTACGCGGCGCTGTACTCGATGCGATCGTCGCGGCTCGAGCCGGGCGTCTTCTGGACCGGATCGAACGACGGCCCGGTGTGGGTGACGCGCGACAACGGCCGCACATGGAAGAACGTGACGCCGCCCGATCTGCCGCCGGGCGGGCGCGTCCACACGATCGAAGATTCGCCGCATCGCCGCGGCTCCGCGTACGTGTCGGTCTACCGGATGTACCTGAACGACTTCAAGCCGTATCTCTACATGACGAACGACTACGGCGCGCACTGGACGCTGCTCACCGACGGGTCCAACGGCATTCCCGCCACGCAGCCGATGCACGTCGTCCGCGAAGATCCGGAGCAGGAGGGGCTGCTCTACGCCGGCACGCTCGAGGGCGCGTACGTGTCGTTCGATCAAGGCAAGCACTGGCAGACGCTGCAGCAGAACCTGCCGGCGACGCCGGTCACGGATCTGAAAGTCCACCACGGCGATCTCCTCGCGTCGACGATGGGGCGATCGTTCTGGGTGATGGACGATGTTGCGCCGCTGCGTCAGCTCGCGGCGAGCGTGACGCGTCCGTCGCGATGGCGCGCGACGGATAGTCAAGTGGGCGAGGCTGATTCGGTAGCGCAGCCCTTCAGGGCTGCCTCCGATGTCGTTCGCGTCTCGCAGGAAAAACCGGCGGGTGTGCCGCCGCGCGCGGCACCGGCGCGCGCCGCGGCGACGCCGATCAAACCGTTCGACGGATCGAACGTGTTTCTCTTCACGCCCGCGCCGGCGTATCGCGTGCACTACTCGCCGAGCGGCGGCCGTCCCGACGTGCCCGAGTATCCGCCGGCCGGCGCGCGGATCGATTACTACCTCGCCGCGTCGCCCGGCGATCTGAAGCTCGAGATCCTCGACGCGGCGGGCGGCGTCGTCCGCACGTATACGAGCTCGGCAAGCAACGCGCCGCAGGGACGCGGCGGCCGCCGCGGCGGCGGCCTGCCGTCCGCGCTGCCGACCAAGGCGGGTATGAACCGGTTCATCTGGGATCTGCGCTATCCGGGCGGGCCGGCCGGCGGCGGCGACGGGGAGGGCGGCGGGTTCGGCGGCGGCGGTCCGCTCGTCGCGCCGGGCACGTTCAAGGCGCGCCTCACCGCCGGCGGCGTCGCGAAGACCGAAAGCTTCGTCGTGAAGATCGATCCTCGCATCGCGAAAGACGGCGTGACGGCCGCGGATCTCGCGGAGCAGACGAAGTTCGCGCTGAAAGTGCGCGACAGCCTGGCCGAGGCGCGGCAGCTCTCGCAGCGCGTGCGGCAGGCGATCGAGGCGAAGCGCGGCGACCAGGCACGGCTGCAGAGCGTCGCCGAGCGTCTGAACACGAAGAGCGGCGTCTACGAGGATCAGATGCTGGTCGATCAGCTGTCGAACGTCGGCCGCGAGATCGGGCAGGCCGATCAGAAGGTGCCGCCGAGTGCCGTGGAGCGTTACAACCAGCTGATGAAGGAATGGGCGGCGATCAAGGCCGACGCCGACGCGGCGCTGCGATAAGGAGGGCTCGTGAAGATCGTGCTCGCGCTCGCGCTGCTCGTCGGCCTCGGGGCACCGCAGGAGCGGCCGCGCGACGGCGTGGTGCTGCCGCGCGTCGTCAAGTCGGTCAACCCTGAGTACACGGCGGCGGCGAAGGAGCAGCGGATTCAGGGCATCGTCCGTCTCGACGTCGACGTGAAAGACGACGGATCGGTCGGCGACGTCGCGGTCGCGCAGTCGCTGGATACGATGTACGGTCTCGACAGCGAGGCGGTGAAGGCGGCGAAGCAGTGGCGGTTCTCCCCCGCCACGAAGGACGGCAAGCCGATCGCCTTCCGCATTCAGCTCGAGATGAACTTCGCGCTGAAGTAGTGCTCAGGCGTTGGCGAGCGCGGCGTCCTCGGCGTCGTAATCGAACGCGTACGGGCTCGACGGCGTCGGGTTCGCGCGCTCCCACTCGATCGTCCGCCGGACGGCCTCCGCCTGCGCGATCGGCTCGCGATAGCCGAGCTCCTCGCGAATCCGCGTCGTGTCGATCGTCCAGTGCTGATCCGCGTTGCCGGGCATGCGCAGGTGCGCCGGGATGCGGTCGTCGGGCAGCACGACGAACTCGCCGCGCCATCCCATCGCCCCGGCGATGCGCCTCGCCCACTCGAGCTCGGTGACGCTCTCCACCTCTCCGACGTTGTAGATCCGGCCGGCGGCGCGCGCGTCCGTCGCGGCGAGCGCGATCGCCGCCGCGACGTTCTCCACGTACCCGCGCGGCCCGCGCCAGCGCGCGAACTTCTCCTCGAAGAGGATCGCCGCGCGCTCATCGTCCACGCGCTTCACGATCGGCTGGAAGCGGCGCAGCGGATCGCCGGGGCCGTAGACCATCGGCAGGCGCAGCACGGTGCCCGGCAGCTTTGCATCGGACAGGATTTCCTGCTCCACCGGAATCTTGTCGTACTCGTCGTCGAGCCAGCCGAACACCTGCTGCAGCATCTTCACGCGATGGGGCGGGTAGGTGCGCAGCACCGTGCGCAGCTCGGACGTCTCGGTGAGCGGCAGCGGCTGCAGCGGCCCGGCCTCGCTGCCGTGAAGGACGCCGCACGCGCGGTAGACGTCGCAGCTGCTCAACGCCACGACGCGCGCCGCCGCGCCGCGGACGACGTCCATCACCTCGCGCGCCTGGCGGCCGGAGCTGAGAATCAGATCGACGACGACGTCGGGCTGCGCCGCGCGCAGCGCAGCCGCATGATCGGCGAGCGCGCGTCGATCGCCGATGATCTCGCGGCGCGCCGTCGATGGCGATTGGCCGCGATGGAAGACCACCACCTCGTGCCCGCCGCGCTCGAGCGCCGACACGACATGCGGCCCGATGAACCCGCTGCCGCCGATGAGGAGAATCCGCATGATCAATTCTTGAACGGCACCTTCCAGTTGCGCCACCATCCTGCGTCCATCAGCCCGAGCGCGTCCCACCAGCCGTCGAGCGCCACGCGGTCGAGGCGCATCACGGCGTCTCTCGTGATTCCAGCCGGCATCGGCGCGCGAGCGGCGAGCGCGTCGACGACGGCGGCGCGCTCGGCGGGGGCGACGCGCGGAATCAGATGCCACAACGTCATCCCGTCTCGCGCCCGCGCGCGCGCGAGCACGGCGCCGAGCGCGTCGCGGCGCCCCTCGACGTTCCGCTCGACGTCGACGATCTCCAGCGCCTGCTGAAACGCCGCGTCCGCATCGTCGTAGCTCGGCGTCCCCGGGCCGATGCGCGCGTACATCCGCGAGGAGGCGCCCGCGGGCACGAACGACTCGCGTCCCTTGTCCTCGAACGCCACCCAGCCGGCGGCGACGCTCAGCTGGCCGCTGCCGTCCTCGTCCACGCGCAGCGTGTAGACGCAGCCGAGATCGGTGGCCGTCGCGAGCGGCGTGTCGACGACGAACTGGCCGGGCGGCGCGGTAATCACGGCGTGCAGCGAGCCGCGCTCGAGCGCGAGCTGATAGTGCGCGTCGCGCGCGTCGACGAGGCGCACGCGCGTGTTCTCGCCAATCGTCACGACGCCGATCGTGCTCACGTCGACGCGCGCCGACGACGCCGCATCGGTCGCGAGCGTCTCGCCGATCGCGAGGCGCGACGCCTCGAAGACGCCGCGCAGCCCGATCCGCGGCGTGCCGCTCAGCCGCGCCACCGGCCACGACGCGCGCGGCGGCGCCTGCCACGCGGCATCGACCATCAGCGCGACGGTCGCGGCGGCCGCGAGCGCCGGCGCGAGAAAGCGCCAGCCGACATAGCGCCTCGACGGCGCCGCGCTGGAGCCGATCGCCGCAAAATCAGGCGCCGGCGCCGACGAGCGCAGCCGCCCGAGAAGGCGCTCCAGCCGCTCGACCTCCGGATCGGGCGGGCCGGACGGATCCCACAAGTACTCGTCGCTCATCGCCCCACCCACTCATGCTCGCCCAGCCGCTCGCGCAGCATCTTCATCCCGCGGTGCAGGTTCACGCGCACCGACGCGGGCGTCAGCCCCGACCGCTCGGCAATCTCGGCGCCGCTCATCCCCTCGACGAGCCGCATCAGCAGCGTCTCGCGATACGCCTCGGGCAGATGCCGGACGACGTCGAGGACGGCGAGCGTCTCGGCCTCGATCGGATCCCCGCCGGGAAGATCGTCGGGCAGCGGCATCTGATCGCGCGCGTGCCGCAGGTAGTCGGTCGCGCGGTTGCGCGCGATGGCCGCCAGCCAGCCGCCGAAGGCCTGTGGATCCCGCAGCTCGCCGATACGCGTGAACGCGGCGGCGAAGACATCCTGCACGAGGTCGTCGACGTCGCGGCGCGGCACGCGCCCGAGGAGAATCGCGTGGACCATGCGCACGTGCGCGGCGTACAGGCGCGAGCAGGCGTCCTGGTCGCCGGCGGCGGCGGCGCGGATCGTCGGGGCGAGGGCCTCGCGGCCGGTCGTCGCCGGCGCCGTGGTCACCGGCGGGAAACGGGCAACCTCGAGCACATGCTCCATTCGAGCCCTGTCGATCAGAGGACGGCCTGCCGGGCCGGATGTTAACCGCGGGACAACCTTTTCTGCGATTGACTCGTCATATGCGGTTAGCCAATATGTCGCTATGCAACACATCGCGTCCCGCGTCCTCGACCGGGAATTGAAGAAGGGGAGCGCCGAGCTCCTCGTGCTGTCGCTCGTCGAGGATCAGCCGCGGCACGGCTACGACCTGAGCAAGCTGATCGAGTCGCGCTCCGGCGGCGTGCTCACGTTCCGCGTCGCCTCGCTCTATCCGCTGCTCTATCGCCTCGAGAAGCGCGGCTGGATTCAGGGGCGGTGGATCGAGAAGGCCGGCCAGCGGCGGCGGCGCTACTACCGCCTCACCGCGGCCGGCGCGCAGGTCCTCGCCTCGCAGCGCAGCACGTGGAAGGAATTCGTCGAGGCGATCAACCGGATCGCCGGAGTGGAACATGCCTGAGTGGCCGCGGCGGCTGAGCGAGGAGATCCGCCAGCATCTCGACGACGAGTACGACGCGCTGCGCGCACGCGGCCTCTCGCACGACGAGACGATGCGGCGCCTCGCCGGCGACCTCGACGAGCTCGCGTCGATGCGCACGCGCCGCATCGAGTCGGCCGCGCTCGATCTGCGCTACGCGGCGCGGACGCTCCGCAAGAATCTCGGCTTCACCGTCGTCGTCATGCTGACGCTCGCGCTCGGCATCGGCGCCACCACGGCCGTCTTCACCGTCGTCGACGGCGTGCTGCTCCGGCCGTACGCCTACCGCGACATGAACCGCATCGTGACGCTCATGGAGACGACGCGGCGCGGGCAGATCATGTCGGTGGCCTGGCAGAACTTTCAGGACTGGCGCGCGCAGAACGAGGCCTTCGAGCATCTCGGCCTCTACCGCGGGATGGTGCTGAATCTCACCGGCGGCGAGCAGCCGGAACGGATCATCGGCAGCCTGGCCTCGTCGGATGTGTTCAAGGCGCTTGGTCTCGACGCGATCGCCGGGCGGGCGTTCACGCCGCAGGAAGACGATCCCGGCGCGCCGCGCGTCGCGATCGTCAGCGAGCGGCTCTGGAGATCGCACTTCGGCGGCGAGCCATCGGCGATCGGCCGCACGATCGCGCTCAACGACGAGCCGTACACGATCGTCGGCGTGATGCCCGCGGGCATGCGATTTCCGTCGCGCACCACCGACGTCTGGCTGCCGCTCGGCCTGTTCGTTCGAACATTCCCGCCGGATCGCGGCGCACATCCTGGGCTCTTCGCCGTCGCGAAATTGAAGCCGGGGACCTCGGTCGAGCGCGCGTCGGCGGACATGGACGCGATTGCGCGGCGCATCGAGCAGCAGCATCCGATGTCCAACGCGGATCACACGGTGGCGGTGACGCCGTACGCCGACCAGATCGTGCAGAACGTCCGGCCGGCGCTCGTCGCGCTCGCGTGCGCCGTCGCGTTCGTGCTGCTCATCGTCTGCGCCAACCTCGCGAACCTGATGCTCGCGCGCGCCGACGGCCGGCTGCGCGAGCTGGCGATCCGCCAGGCGCTCGGCGCGAGCCGTTGGCGCATCGTGCAGCAGCTGCTCACCGAGGCCGTCCTCGTCGCGATCGGCGGCGGCGCGCTCGGCGCGCTGCTCGCGTGGTGGGCCGTCGCGGCGTTCGTCGCCTCGCGCCCCGCGACCATCCCGCGCATCGATCAGATCGCCGTCGACGGCCGAGTCCTCGTGTTCACGGCGATTGTGTCGATCGCGACCGGCGTCGCGTTCGGCCTCGCGCCGGCGCTGCGCGCGACGTCGATCGATCTGCTGGCGTCGTTGAGGGATGCGGCGCGCGGGTCGCACGGCGGCGGGCGTCGTCTGCGCGCGATGCTCGTCGTCGGCGAGATCGCGCTCGCGCTCGTGCTGCTCGTCGGCGCCGGGCTGACCGTCCGCAGCTTCGCCGCGCTGGCCGCGCTCGATCTCGGCTTCGATCCGTCGCGCGTCGTGACGATGCGGGTGTCGCTGCCGAACGCGCGCTATCCGGAGGTCGCGCGTTGGGTCGCGTTCCATCGCGACGTCGCCGCGCGGGTGGCCGCAATTCCCGGCGTGGACGCCGTCGGTCTGAACAGCGCGACGCCGCTCGAGGGCGGCGGATCGGAGTCCGAGGTGCGCTACGAAGGGCAGCCGCCGCCGCGCTCCGCGAGCGAGGAGGCGACGACGTGCCTCTTCCAGGCGGCGACGCCCGACTATTTCCGCGCGATGGGGATCGGGTTCGTCCGCGGCCGCGCGTTCACCGAGCGCGACGACGCGGCGGCGGCGCCGATCGCGATCGTCGAAGAGGCGCTCGCGCGCAAATTCTTTCCCGGCGCCGATCCGATCGGCAAGCGCATCGCCTTCGAGTTCACGGGCGGGCACAACGCGGCGGCGCGTCCCGTCTGGCGCGAGATCGTCGGCGTCGTCCGCCACGTGCGTCATTACGCGCTCGTCCGCGAGCCGGACAACCTGGAGGTGTACGTCCCGCTCGAGCAGCTGCCGATCTGGTTCCTCGATCGCCGCCCGACGATGACGCTGTTCGTGCGCACGCCGCTCGAGCCGCCGCAGCTCGTGGCGTCGATCCGGCGCGTGGTGTCGAGCATCGATCCGCAGATCCCGGTGTTCGGCGTGCTCACGATGGCCGGGTACGTGGGACAGGCGACCGAGCAGCCGCGTCTGAACATGGCGCTGCTCGGCGCGTTCGGCGCGGTCGCGCTCGTCATCGCCACCGTCGGTATTTACGGCGTCCTCTCGTATCTCGTCGGCCGCCGGACGCAGGAGATTGGCATCCGCCTCGCGCTCGGCGCGACGCGCGGGGACGTGCTGCGCCTCATCGTCGGCCACGGCATGGCGCTCGCGTTCGCCGGCATTGCCATCGGTCTGGGCGGCGCGTGGGCGATCACGCGGCTGCTCGGCGCGCTGCTCTACGGCGTCTCGCCGCACGATCCGGCGACGTTCGCCGCGATCGCGGCGCTCGTCGCGGCCGTCGCCTTCGCCGCGAGCTATCTGCCCGGGCGGCGCGCGACGCGCGTCGATCCGATCATCGCGCTGCGCGCGGAGTAGGTTCGGCCGTGACCTGGAAGCGCGACACCGGATACGACATCGACGAGGAGATCGAGCAGCACCTCGAGGATCGGTATCGCGAGCTCGTGGCCTCCGGCGTGAGCGACGAGGAGGCGCGGCGGATCGTGCACGAAGAAGTCCGCGGCTGGACGCCGCGGCGCGCGCGGCTCGACGGCGTCGGCGGCGACGTGAGATTCGCGCTCCGGACGCTGCGCCGCACGCTCGGCTTCACGATCGTCGTGCTCGCGACGCTGGCGCTCGGCATCGGCGCGAACGCCGCGATCTTCTCGGTCGTCAACGCCGTCGTGCTGCGGCCGCTGCCGTTTCAGGACGCCGATCGCCTCGTGATCGTCTGGGGCAACCTGCATCGGCCGGGTGTCGAGGAGATCCCCGTGTCGGCCGGCGAGTACGTCGACTACCGCGACGGCAACCGCGCGTTCGATCACATCGCGGCGTACGACACGCTCGGCTTCAACCTCACCGGCCGCGGCGAGCCCGAGCGCGTCGACGGCGCGGTCGCGACAGCGAGCCTGTTCACGGCGCTCGGCGCGCGCGCGGCGATCGGCCGCACGTTTCTCGCCGAAGAGGAGCAGGCGGGGCACAACGACGTGGCGATTCTCGGCCACGCGTTGTGGACGCGGCGCTTTGCCGGCGATCGCGCGATCGTCGGGCAGACGATCGCCGTCGACGGGCGGCCGGTCGAGGTCGTCGGCGTCATGCCGCCCGGTTTCGCGTTCCCCGGCGAGACGACGGAACTGTGGAAGCCGGTGCTCGTCGACGCCGCCGCGCTCAGCGCCGACAACCGCGGCTCGCACGGCTTCACGCTCGTCGGCCGGATGAAGCGCGGCGTCGCGCCGGCGCAGGCGCGCGCGGATCTCGACGCCGTCGCGAGCACGTTCGGCGCGCGCTTCCCGAACAACTATCGCTACGGGTTCTCGACCGTCGTGCGGCGGCTGCAGGACGAGATCGTCGGCGACACGAGCCGCGCGCTGTTCGTGCTGCTCGCCGCCGTCGGCGTCGTGCTGCTCACCGCGTGCGCGAACGTCGCCAACCTGCTGCTCGCGCGCGGCGCGTCGCGGCGCAAGGAGATCGCGCTGAGGACCGCGCTCGGCGCGAGCCGCGGACGGCTGGTGCGGCAGCTGCTCACCGAAAGCGTGCTCCTCGCGATCGGCGGCGGCGCGATCGGCCTCGCGCTCGCCGCGTGGGGCGTGCCGCTGCTCGTGGCTGCGGCGCCTGACAGCATCCCGCGGCTTCACGAGGTGACCCTCGACGCGCGGGCCGTCGCGTTCACGAGCGTCGTGTCGATCGCGACCGGCCTGCTCTTCGGCCTCGTCCCGGCCGCGCGGATGTCGCGCGGCGCGGTGAACGACGCGCTGAAGGAGGGCGGGCGCACGGCGGCGGCCCACGGCCGCGCCGGCCGCGCGTTCGTCGCCGTCGAGGTCGGCCTGTCGCTCGTGCTGCTGATCGCGGCGGCGCTCCTGATTCGCAGCCTCGCGCGGCTGCAGGAGGTGCAGCCCGGATTCGATCCGGAGCGCCTCCTGACGTTTCGCCTGTCGCTGCCCGAGTCGCGCTACACGACGTTCGAGCAGGGCGATCGCTTCTTCGCCGATCTGATGGCGCGCCTTCGCGAGGTGCCGGGCGTGCGCGGCGTCGCCGCCGTCAACGCGATACCGTTCAGCGGCGTCGGCGGCAGCCGGTCGTTTCGTATCGAGGGACGCACGGAGACGCGCCCGGACCAGGCGACCGAAGAGCAGCTCCGCATCGTCACCGACGGCTACTTCGGCGTGATGGGGATCCCGATCGTCGGCGGACGCGAGTTCACATCGCGCGACTCGCTCGCCGCGCCGCGCGCCGCGGTGATCAACGAGGCGTTCGCGCGCAAGCATTTCGCGGGAGAGAACGCGATCGGCAAGCGCGTGTCGTTCGAGAACGACTCTCCCGTGTGGTACCAGATCGTCGGCGTCGCCGCCGACATCAAGCATCGCGGTCTCGACGCGCCGGATCGGCCCGAGCTCTACGTCCCGTACCGCCAGCCGCTGTTCGCGAGCTGGACCGTCCGTCCGATGTACTTCGTCGTGCGCACCGGCGCCGACCCGCTCGCGGCCGCGGGCGTCGTGCGCCACGAGATCGCGCGGCTCGATCCCCAGCAACCGATCTCCGAGGTCCGGCCGATGACGGATCGAATCGAGCGATCGCTCGCGGCGCGGCGGTTCAGCACCGTGCTGCTCGCGCTGTTCGCGGCGCTCGCCGCCTCGCTCGCCGCCGTCGGCATCTACGGCATCGTCGGCTACGCCGTCACGGAGCGGACGCACGAGATCGGCGTGCGCCTCGCGCTCGGCGCGACGCCGCGCGACGTCGTCGCGATGGTGCTGTGCCAGGGGCTCGGGATGGCGGCGGTCGGCACCGCGGCCGGCCTCGCCGCCGCGCTGGCGGCCGCGAGGCTGATCGAGTCGGAGCTGTATGCCGTCGGCGCCGCCGACCCCGCCACGTTCGTCGCGGTACCGCTGCTCCTGCTCGCCGTGGCCTCCGTCGCCTGCTACATCCCCGCGCGCCGCGCCACCCGCGTCGATCCGGTCTTCGCCCTGCGCGCCGAGTAGCGGCGTCGGGCCGGGTCGGACCCGGGTCGGCACCCGGGTCTGACCCCCGCCTTTATACTGTCGGGCATGCCGGACCTTGCCGAGCGGCTTCGCGCCCTCCACCGCACACCGCCGATTCTCGTCCTCCCCAACGCGTGGGATGCGGCCAGCGCGCGGCTGTTCGAAGCCGAAGGCTTCCCCGCCATCGCGACGACGAGCGCGGGCGTCGCGGCGTCGCTCGGGTATCCGGACGGCGGCGCCGTCCCCGCGCGCGAGATGTTCGAGGCGGTCGCGCGCATCGCTCGCGCGGTGAGCGTGCCGGTGACCGCCGACATCGAGCACGCGTACGCGACGTCGCCCGACGCCGTCGCCGACAACGTGCTGCGCGTCGTTGCCGCGGGCGCCGTCGGCATCAACCTCGAGGACATCCTGCCGGGCGCCGCGGACCTCGAGCCGCTCGCGCTGCAGGTGGACAAGATCCGCGCGATCGTGAAGGGCGCGAACAAGTCGGGCGTGCGGCTCGTGATCAACGCGCGGACCGACGTCTTCCTCCGCGCGCTCGGGCCGCCCGACTCGCGCGCCGCCGTCGCCATCGAGCGCGGCAAGGCGTTTCTCGCCGCCGGCGCCGACTGCGTGTTCGTGCCCGGCGTCCACGACTCGGAGACGATCGGCGCGCTCGTGCGCGGGATCGGTGGCCCGGTGAACGTGCTCGCCGTGGACGGCACGCCGCCGATTGCCGCGCTCGAGGCGCTTGGCGTCGCGCGGGTGAGCGTCGGCTCCGGCCCGATGCGCGCCGCGCTCGCCCTCGTCCGCGACGTCGCGCGCGAGCTGAAGACCACCGGCACCTACTCGGCGTTCACCGCGAAGGCGATGAAGTACAACGACGTCAACGAGCTGATGGCATGATCGCCGTCGGCTTCAGGGTGAAGTCGGGCTACGCGGTCGCCGTCGCCGTGCGCGGCCCGGCGTCGGCGCCGTCCGCCGTCGCGCGCCGCGTCGTGGAGCTCAGCGATCCGAACGACGCCGGCACGCGGCAGCCGTACCACCGGGATTTGTTCACGCACGAAACCGACACGCGCGCGCTCGACGAGCGCGTGCGGATCGTGAAGGCGTGCGCCGGGCGCGCGGTCGCCGCGCTGCTCGGGGACGAGGCGCTCGCGCGCGAGCGCTGCCGCGCGGCGCTCGTCGTCGGCAGCGTGATCGATCCGTCGCACGTCGGCAACCCGCACATCCGCGCGCATGCGAGCGAGGGGCAGCTGTTCCGCGAGGTGCTGCGCGAGGCGCTCGAGTCGCGCGGCGTGGCGTGCGACGTCGTCGTCGAGAAGGATCTCGCGAAGCAGGCCGCCGCCGGCCTGCGGCGCGGCGACGGCGAGATCAGGAGCGTCGTCGCGCGGTTCGGACGCGAGGTCGGCGGGCCGTGGCGCGCCGACGAGAAGGCGGCGTCGACGGCGGCCTGGATGCTGCTGCGCTGACCAGAGCGGACGGGTCCGCGCTCAGGGTCGATGCCCTCACCAGCCTGCGCCGATCGCGAGCCAGAGCGCGGCGCCAAGGCCGACGCCGACGGCGATCAGCGCCGCGATGCTCTGGGTAAAAAATGGGTAAACCATGAAGGCCACCCCGAACCCCAGCAAAGTCCACCGCTGCTGCTTTTTTCCGTAGACGAAGAGCACGAATCCGATGCCGCTCGGAAAGAGCGACAGAAAGAGCCACGTCGGATCGAGCGACACGAACTCGATAATATCGCCGCGTGTACTTCGAGGATCTCGCCGTCGTCCACGACGCCGGCTTCGGCGATCTCGCGCGGCGCGCGGCGCCCGAGATCGTGCGGCTGCTGCGGGCGCGCGGCATCCGCTCGGGGCGCGTCGTGGACGTCGGCTGCGGCAGCGGCATCGCCGCGCGGCATTTCCTCGAGCGGGGCTACGACGTCGTGGGGATCGACGCGTCGAACGCGATGATCCGCCTGGCGCGGAGGCGCGCGCCGCGGGCGCGCTTCCGCGTGGCCTCGATCGATCGCGCCGTGCTGCCGCCGTGCGACGCGGTGACGGCGATCGGCGAGGTCGTCACCTACGTCGGCGGCGGTCTGCCGGCGATCACGCGGTTTTTTCGCCGTGCCCGCGCCGCGCTCAGGCCGGGCGGGCTCCTCGTATTCGATTTCATGGAATCGGCGGCGAAGCGCACATACGCGGCCAAATCGTTCGAGGGACCGGGCTGGGCGCTCGCGTCCCGGGCGACGCTCGACGCCGCCGGCCGCGTGCTGACGCGCCGCATCGCCATCGTGCGGACCATCGCCGGGCGCGTGCGACGCGCTCGCGAAACGCACCGTGTCCGCATCTATCGTCGAACGGAGATCGCCGATGCGCTCGCGCGCGCCGGCTTTCGCGCGCGGATGTCGCGATCGTACGGCCGCTACAGGCTGCCGTCCGGTGACGTCGTCGTGATCGCGACACCAGAGTGAAGACAAGGACCCGAACATGCGCGTGACACGACGAGAGCTGCTCGGGATGGCCGCCGCGACGACGCTCGCGCGGACGTCGCACGCGCGAGGGGCGCTCGACGATCGCCTCGACGCGACGATTGCGCGCGCGTCGGAGGTCGTCTGCGGCTACTCTGCTGAAGGGCTCCATCGCACGGCGACTTCCGTCGATCGCGCGTCGGCCGATCGACTGCTCGCGCTGGCGCGCGCGGCCGGCGCCGCGCCGTCGCTCGAGCCGTTCACGCTCGCGCGCGTCGACCCGGTCGCGCAGTTCGTCGAGATCGACACCCGGCGGATCGACGGCCTCGTCATGTACGACGCGCCGTTCACCGCCGCCGGAGGCGTGAGCGGCGCACTCGGCGCGGCCGGCAGCGATCGGCCGATCGGCTTCGCGCGCGTCCCGCCGAACGGCGAAGCGGCGCTCGCCAGAATCCGCGCCGGCTCGCGGCACCGCGCGATCGTCGTCGCGACGATTGGCGGCAGGCCGGGTCTCTGTCCGATCAACGCCGCGTCGTTCGTGAAACCCTTCGGGCCGCCGCTCGTCCAGGTCGGCAGCGAGCACGCGGACGCGCTCGACGCCGCGGCGCAGGCCGGCACGCCGATCCGCGTCGTCGCACACGCCGACCGGACGCAGGCGACGGCGTACAACGTCGTCGCCGCGATCGACGGCCGCCGCAACGATCTGCCGCCGGTCTGCGTGATGACGCCGCGCAGCGGCTGGCACGCCAACGCCTCCGAGCGCGGCGGCGGCATCGTCTGCTGGCTCGAGGCGATGCGCGCGGCGGCGGCCGCGCGCGCCGTCCGCGGCGTCCGCTTCGTCGCGTCGAGCGGCCACGAGCTCGGGCACCTCGGGCTGCACGCCTATCTCGATCGGAATCCATCGCTCGCGCGCGAAGCCATCGCGTGGGTCCACTTCGGCGCGAACATCGGCGCCTCGACCGGCGACGTCGGCGTGAGCTGCTCCGACGGCGCGCTTGCCGCGGCGGCGCGCAGCGCGCTTTCCGGATACGGGCTGGACGGCATTCGTCAGACGACCGCCGCGCAGGTCGCCGGCGAGGCGGCGACGATCAGCGAGCGCGGCGGCCGCTTCGTCTCGTTCATCGGCTCGAACGCGTGGTTCCACAACCCGCGGGATATCTGGCCCGACGCCGTGAACGCCGCCGCGGTCGCCCGCTTCGCGCGCGCGTGCGCCGATCTCACCGTTGCGCTGGCGAACACCATGCGCGCGTGAGTCGCGTATGATCGCGCGCATGAAACGCATCCTCTTCGCCGCCGCGGCGCTGGCCGTCGCCGCGTTCGCCGCGCTTCCCGCTCAAACGAAGAACACGACGACGGCGGCGACGGCGGCGAAAAAGACGTTCACCGTCGTCGAAGCGACGATTCCCGAGATGCGCGCCGCGATGGAGCAGGGGCGCGTCAGCTCGCACGAGATTGTGCGGCAGTATCTCGTGCGGATCGCGATGTACGAAGATCGGCTGCACGCGGCGATCACGGTGAACCCGCGCGCGCTCGAGGAAGCCGACGCCCGCGATCGCGAGCGCGCGCAGGGCCGCATCCGCGGGCCGCTGCACGGCATCCCGGTCGCGCTCAAGGACAACATCCACACGACCGACATGCGCACGACCGGCGGCGCGCTCGCGTTCGAGTACCTCGTGCCGCCGTACGCGGCGACGATCACGAAGAACCTGAAAGACGCCGGCGCGATCATCCTCGCGAAGACGACGTTGACGGAGCTGGCCAACTGGGTGGCGGGCGCGCCGACGCCGATGCCGGGCAACTACAACGCGGTCGCCGGACAGGGCTACAACCCGTACGACCCGCGGAAGGATCCGCGCGAGGCGACCTTCGACGGCCGCGCCGCGCTGAACACCGGCGGATCGAGCTCCGGCGCCGGCACGGCCGCGAACTTCTGGGCGGCGAACGTCGGCACCGAGACGTCGGGATCGATCCTCAGCCCCTCGAATCAGAACATGCTCGCCGGCATCAAGCCGACGGTCGGCCGCATCAGCCGCCACGGCGTGATTCCGATCACGGCCGATCAGGACACGGCGGGGCCGATGGCGAAGAGCGTCGCCGACGTCGCGATCATGCTGGGCGCGCTCGAGAGCGCGTCGCCGGACCCGAACGATCCGGCCACGCAGAAGTGCGCGCCGCCGCCGGGGCGCGACTACACGAAGTTCCTGAACCGCGCCGGCCTCAGGGGCGCGCGCATCGGCGTCCCGCGCGCGTTCTACTACGATCGCATCACGCCGCCGGCCGGCGGCGGCCGCGGCGCGGCGCCCGACGGCCGCGGCGCGGCGCCCGAGGGACGCGGCGGGCTCGCCGACGATCAGCAGCAGGCGATGGCGCAGGCGATCGCCGTGCTGCAGAAAGAGGGCGCGACCATCGTCGACCCGGCGGACATCCCGAGCGTCGTCGACAAGAATCCGAAGGACAACTTTCTGCTCTTCGGCCAGTGCTCGGGCGTCAACGAAGGACGCGGCAAGGACGAAGACTGCTCGGTCGATCTGAAGTACGGGATGAAGCGGGACTTCAACAAGTGGCTCGCGTCGCTCGGCGCGGCGGCGCCGTTCACGACGCTGTCCGATCTGCGCGCGTTCAACACGGCGCATCAGAAGGCGAACGCGATCAAGTACGGCCAGTCGAACCTCGACATCTCCGACGAGATGGACGTCGAGCGCGATCGCGCGCGCTACGAGGCGGACCGCGCGAAGGACATCCGCCTGGGCGGCACGCACGGCATCGACGAGATCATGAAGGCCGCGCGGCTCGACGCGCTGCTCTTTCCCGGCGCGAGCGGCGCCGCCATTGCGGCGAAGCCGGGCTATCCGACGGTCATCGTGCCGTACGCGCTCGTCGCGAACGCGCCCACGCCGGCGTTTCCCAGCGGGTTCGACGCGAAGCCGTCGCCCTTCGGCGTCAGCTTCACCGGCGCGGCGTGCAGCGAGCCGAAGCTGATCGAGCTCGCGTACGCGTTCGAGCAGGCGACGAAGAAGCGCGTCGCGCCGCCGCAGTTCCCGTGACGAACCACGAACGGCACGAAGAAACACGAAGATCACGCGGTCCCTGCGCCCTCGCTGATCCAGGAGCTATAATCGCGGCCCTCGGAGGAGCGCCATGCTGAAACGCCTCGCGCTGTCGGTCGTGATCCTGCTCGCGCTGGCCGCGCTGCCGGCGGCGCAGGAGCTGTCGGAGGTGCACGCGGCCGTCGCGCTGTTCCAGCGGGTGCGCATCGTGCCGAACGTCGTCTACGCGCGCGCGAACGGGTGGGAGGGCAAGCTGGACGTCTACGCGCAGCGCACGCCGCGCCAGCCCGGCGCCGTTCCCGTCGTCATGTTCATCCACGGCGGCGGCTGGGTGCAGGGGACGAAGGAAGGCAGCGTGCTCCAGGGCGTCCTGCCGTACGTCGCGCTCGGCTACTCCGTCGTGAACGTCGAGTACCGCCTCGCGAACGTGTCGCTCGCGCCGGCGGCGATCGAGGACTGCCGCTGCGCGCTGCGCTGGATCGTCGCGCACGCGAAGGACTACAACTTCGACGCGAACCGGATCGTCGTCGCAGGGGCGTCGGCGGGCGGGCACCTGGCGCTGACGACCGGCATGATTCCGGCGAGCGCGGGGTTCGATCGATCGTGCTACACGGTGGACGAGCCGAAGGTCGCGGCGATCGTCGACTTCTTCGGCATCACCGACATCGCGGATCTGCTCGACGGCCCGAACAAGAAGCCGTTCCCGGACAGCTGGCCGTACACCGTGCAGTGGCTCGGCAACCAGCCGAACCGCGGCGAGATTGCGAAGGCGGTGTCGCCGCTCACCTACGTGCGCGCGGGCGTGCCGCCGACGATCGCGATCCACGGCGACGCCGATCCGCTCGTGCCCTACAACCACTCGGTCCGGCTGCAGGACGCGCTGCAGAAGGCGGGCGTCGCGCATCAGCTCGTGACGATCCCGCGCGGCGGCCACGGCACCTTCACCGTCGGCGAATGGCAGGACGCGTTCGTGCAGATCGACAAGTTCCTGTCGGACCACATCCCGGCGGCGAAGCCGCCGTCGAGCCCGGCGGCGCCGCGCTGACCGCCTTTACGCGCAAATCCGCCCGTCCACGTAACCAGGTTCCAACCTGGTTCTAACCTGGTTCTAACCTGGTTCTAACCTGGTTCTAACCTGGTTGAAACCAGGTTCTTACCTGGAAGGGACCGGGTGGCGGCGGTCGGCGACGGCGATCGGCCGCGTCGGATCGATCGCGAGCCACGCGAGCGCGCCGCTCGCGTAGATCGCCGCGGTGACATAGAAAGGAAACGTCCACGAGTGCCAGCGGTCCACGGCGATGCCGACCACGAGCGGACCGAGCAGCCCGCCCAGATTGCCGAGCGTGTTCATGCAGCCGCTGACGACGCCGGCGTGGTCGGGCGCGACGTCGATCGGCACCGCCCAGCACGCGCCGAGCGCGAGGTCGGCTGACGCGAGCGCGAACGCGAGGAGCACCGCCTTCGCGATCGCCGGCAGCGCGAGCGTCGACGCGAACACGAGCGCCGCGCACGTCGTGAAGGCGGCGCAGCCGAGGTAACAGCGCCCGACGCGCAGCCCGTGCGCGCGCGCAAGTCGATCCGACAGCCAGCCGCCCGCGACGTCCGCGATCCCCGCGAGCAAAAACGGCAGCGACGCGAACAGCCCGCCGCCGAGCACCGAGAAGCCGAGCACGGAGATGAGATAGGTCGGCAGCCACGTGAAATAGAAATACAGGCCGTACCCGAACGCGAAGTACATGCCGCAGATCGCGTAGAGGTTCCGGCTGGCGAGCAGCGCGCGCCACGGCGTCTCGTGCGCGAGCGCTCGATCGCCGCCGCGCGCGTCGGCATCGTGGCCGCGATCCTGCCGGATCCACGCGAGCTCCTCGGCATTCACGTCCGGATGCTCGTCGGGCGCGTCGCGATACCACGCGTACCACGCGGCCGCCCACACGCCGCCGATCGCGCCGAACACGACGAAGCTCGCCCGCCACCCCCACCGCGCGACGATGATCAGCGCGACCGGCGCCGACAGCATGCCCCCGACGCGCGATCCGAGGAACATGACGCCGTTGGCGCGGCCGCGCTCGCGCAGCGGAAACCAGCGCGAGAAGCTGCGCGCCACGTTCGGGAACGCGCCCGCTTCGCCGGCGCCGAAGAGAAACCGGATCGCGACCAGCGACTGGTAGCCCCGCGCCGCCGCCGTCAGCATCGTGAAGCCCGACCACCAGACGACGATCCGCGTGAGCACGCGGCGCGGCCCCCTCACGTCGCCCAGCCAGCCGGACGGCACCTCGAACAGCGAGTAGGACAGCGTGAACGCGCTGAAGACGACGCTCATCTGGAGCACCGTCAGCCCGAGGTCGCGCATGATGTACGGCGCCGCCGCGGAAATGCAGATGCGATCGAGATACGTCACGACGGCGAGCGCGAACGCGAAGCCGAGCACGCGCGCGCGGACGCGGGTGGGAGCCATGGTTTGTTGTAGTGTAGGGCGCATGTCGCCGGTCTCCACCGCGAATTCGCGGCTCGTGTACGACGCGCTGAAAGCATCCGGCGTGCGGCTGATGTCGGCGCTGCCCGAGACGTGGCTCGTGCACCTGATCCGCATGGCGGAAGACGATCCGGAGATGACGCTGGTCCGCCTCGCGAAAGAGGAAGAAGGCGTCGGCATCTCCGCGGGCGCGCACCTGGCGGGCGTCCGCTCGGCGATGCTGATGCAGAACCACGGCTTCCTCGCGTCGATCAACGGCATCGTGTCGTGCGCGCAGCTGTACCGGATTCCGCTCCTGATGATCGTCAGCTTCCGCGGCGAGTTCGGCGAGCGCGATCCCTGGCAGACCGAGGGCGGCGGCGTCACCGAGGATCTGCTGCGCGCGCTGCGGATTCCCTTCTCCTATCTCGATTCGCCGGGCCACGTCGCGCACCGCATCGCGAAGGCGGCGACGCTCGCGCTCTCGGCGAACAAGCCGGTCGCGCTGCTGCTGTGCCGCGATCTGATGTGGGAAGAGGCGTCATGACGCGCGTCGAGGCGCTCGGCGCCGTTTACTCGCGGCTCGAGAACGTCGTCGTCGTGACGATCATGGGCGCCGTCGCGGCGGAGCTGCAGGGCATCGGGCACCGCCCGAACTTCTTCTACCTGCAGCACGCGATGGGGCTCGCCTCGTCGATGGGCCTCGGCATCGCGCTCGCGCGCCCCGAGCGGCAGGTGGTCGTCTTCGACGGCGACGGCTCCGTGCTGATGAACCTCGGCGGGCTGACGACGCTGGCGCGCTATCGGCCGCGCAATCTCGTGCACGTGGTCTTCGACAACGAGAGCCTGCTGTCGGTCGGCGGATTTCCGACGGCGACCTCCACCGGCAGCGATCTCGCGGCGATTGCCGCGGCGGCCGGCGTGCCGCGCACGGCGCGCGTGGCGACGCTCGACGATTTCACGCGCGCGTTCGACGAGGCGCTCGCCGCGCACGATCTCACGACGATCGTGGCAAAGGTCGACGCCGTCGGCCCGTCGAAGTTCGTGACGGATCTCTCGCTGCTCGAGAACCGCTTCGAGTTCCAGAGGTACCTGACGAGGCGGTAATTAATTACTCCTGCCGCAGGGCCACAATCGGATCGACTCGCGTGGCGCGCGCGATGGGCACCAGGTGCGCGGCGGCGGCGACGGCGAACAGGATCGTGACGACGCCGGCGAACGTCGGCGCGTCGGTCGCGCTCACGCCGTAGAGCGACTGCTGCAGGAACCGCGTGGTCAGCGCCGCCAGCGCGACGCCGGCCGCCGCGCCGGCGGCCACGAGCGCGAGGCCGCGGCCGAGAACGAGGCGGACGACGTCGACGCGCGACGCGCCGAGCGCGGTGCGGATGCCGATCTCGCGCGTCCGCTCGGCGACCGAATAGGAGACCACGCCGTACACCCCGACGGCCGTCATCAGCACGGCGACGCCGCTGAACAGCTCGAGGAGCACCATCAGGAACCGGCGCGCGCCGGCCGACTTCTGCACGAGATCGCCGAGCGGCGCAATCTGGTACACGGGTACGTCGGCCGCGGCCGACGCGATCGCCTGCCGCGCCTCGTGCGCGATCGCCGCCGGATCGCCGCTCGTCCGGAGCACGACGGTGAGAAACGAATCGGTGAGCTGCGCCTGCGCCGTGTACATCTGCAGCGTGGGCGGCTCGGCGAGCGCGTCGTGGCGGACGTCGCCGGCGATGCCGACGATCGTGAACCACGGCCCGTCGGTGCCGCCGATGCGGACGCGCCGCCCGATCGGATCCTCGTTCGGCCACAGCGCGCGCGCGGTGCGATCGCCGACGACCATCACGAACGTCGTCGTCGCGCGATCGGCATCGGTGATGAGCCGGCCGCGGCGCAGCGGAATCCGCATCGCGCGGAAGTAGTCCGGCGTCACCGAATAGCGCTCCACCGACGGGTCGTCGGCCGTCCAGCGGCGGCCTTCGACGTGAAAGCCCCACGCATCGCGGTTGCCGCCGAGCGGAATCTGCCCGGCGAGCGCGGCCGCGTCGACGCCGGCGATGGCCCGCAGGCGCGCGAGCATCTCGTCGCCCTTCGCGACGACCGTCTCGTTCTTCGCGTACTGCGGCCCGATCAACGAGAGCTGCAGCGTCAGCACGTGATCGGGATCGAAGCCTGGATCGACGCCGAGCAGCCGTCCGACGCTCTTGATCATGAGGCCGGCGCCGGCGGCGAGCGCGACGGCGATCGCGATGTCGGCGGCGATGAGAAGCCGTCGCGCCACGGCGGTCGGCGCGGCGCCGCTCGAGCGGCCGCCGCCGGCCAGCGCCGCCAGCGGCCGGAACCGCGTCGCACGGATCGCCGGCAGCAGCCCGAACCCGATCGTCGTCGCGGCGGTGAGCGCGGCCGCGAACGCGAGGACGGCCACGTCGACGTGCGCGTCGCCCAGGCGCGGGATTGGAACCGGCGTCAGCCGCGCGACGAGCGGCACCAACGCCGCGGCCGCGCCGATGCCGAGCGCCGCGCCGCTCGCGGCGAGGATCGCGCTCTCGATCAGCAGCTGCCGGATCATGCGCCCCGCGCTCGCGCCGAGCGCCGCACGCAGCGCGAGATCGCGCTCGCGCGCGGCGAGGCGCGCGAGGAGCAGGTTCGCCACGTTCGCGCACGCGATCACGAGCACGAAGACGACGGCGCCCATCAGCACGACGAGCGGCGCGCGGACGGCGCCGGCGATCTCGTCGGCCAGCGGCACGACGGCGACGCCCGACTCCGACGCGTAGTCGGCGGGATGCTCGCGCCCGAGCGCCGCCTGGATGTCGCCGAGATCGCGCTCGGCGGCCGCGATCGTGACGCCTCGTTTCAGCCGGCCGAGCGCCTTCAGGTGCTGGCAGCTCCGGCAGGCGAACGGCTGCGCCGCGTCGTAGCCGACCGGGGCCCACAGCTCCGCCGCCTGGTAGAAGTGCTCGCTGACGAGCGGCGGAAACCGGCGCGGCATGACGCCGACGACGACGTAGGCGCCGTCGCTCAGGTCGATGCTGCGCCCGACGATCTGCGGATCGCCGTGGAATCGCCGCTGCCACAGCCGATCGCTCAGGACGACGACGCGGCGCGCGGCGGGCGTGTCCTCGTCCGCGCGGAAATCGCAGCCGAGGACGGGCGCGACGCCGACGAGCGCGAAGAAGTTCGCCGACACGCGCATCGCGGCGATGCGCTCGGGCCCCTCGCCGCCGGCGAGCGTCGGGTTCCACGATCGAATCAGGGCGAGCTCGTCGAAGGCGTGCGAGCGCGCGCGCCAGTCGACGAACGTGAGGTACCCGAGGTTTCCCGCGCGGTTGTCGACGCCGCGCCCGCCGACGACGACCAGGCGCGACGGATCCGCATAGGGGAGCGGCCGCAGCAGCACCGCGTTCACGATGCTGAAGATCGCGGCGTTCGCGCCGATGCCGAGCGCCAGCGTGACGACGGCCGCCGCGGCGAAGCCGGGCGCGCGCGCGAGGAGCCTGACGGCGTAGCGCGCGTCGCGCCAGACATCGGCGACGACGACGCCTCGCGGCGAAGGCGGCGGCGCCGGCGCCGATCGGCGCGCGCGATCGGCGCGCGCGATCTCCGCCGCGGCGCGGCCCGATCCGTTCAGCGGCCCGAGCGCCGCGGCGAGCGCGTCCGCTTCCGGCATCCCGCCGGCGACCAGCTCCTCGAAATGATCGGCGGCGTGCTGGGCGAGCTCGTCGACGATGTCGGCGGCGCGCGCCGGATCGAGCCTCAGCGGGCCGAGGCGCGCGCGCACCAGCGCCCTGAAGTCAGGCATGGCGGAACCTGGCGACGCGGTTGAGGGCGGTGAAGAACGCGCGCCAGCTGCGGCGCTGCGCCTCGAGGGTGCGGCGGCCGTCGGCGGTGAGGCGGTAGAAGCGGCGGCGGCGCGCGCCGGCGCGCTCCACCCAGCGGCCGTGAATCAGGCCGCGGCGCTCGAGGCGGTAGAGCGTGGGGTAGAGCGAGGCGACGTGGAAGGCGAGCGCGCCGTCGGTACGGCGCTCGATCAGCTTGGCGATCTCGTAACCGTGGCGGTCGCGCTCCTCGAGCAGCGCGAGGACGAGCGTCTCGGCGCTGCCCTTGCGCAGTTCCGCGTCGGCCGACATATGCGGGCAGCATATGTGTGACCGATATATATGTCAAACGCCGAGGTGTCGCGCGGTGAGGTACTCGTGCAGGGCCACGGCGGTGTTGTGCTGCCGGTCGCGCGCGCCGAACAGCAGCGTGACGCGCCCGTGGCGCACCGCGCCCGCCAGCGCCGCCACCGCCGGCGACCGCTCGCCGAGCGCGTCGAGCTCCTCGGCGTAGCGCCGCGTGAACTCCGCCCACCGCGAAGGATCGCGGTTGAACCAGCGCCGCAGCGCGCGGCTCGGCCCGATCTCCTTCAGCCACAAATCGACCGCCGCCGCGCGCTTCGAGAGGCCGCGCGGCCAGAGGCAATCCACCAGCACGCGGACGCCGTCGGCGGCCGCGGCCGGTTCGTAGACGCGCTTCACTTGAATCAACGGTCCCGGCACATTCATGCGAATTGTAAGGATAACGGCTCGACCGCGATCAAAAAAAGCTGATCCGTTCCCATGCCCCGTTGGGCGAACGCCTGCGTGCACGGGACGCGCAGCGGCCTTCACGGCCCTGCACGCCGCGGCCCTTATAATCGTCTATTCCGGTGGTCGAATCGCTCTTCGCAGACGTCCGGTTCGCGCTGCGGTGGCTGCGGAAGAGCCCCGGCTTCGCGATCGTCGCGATCGCGTCGCTGGCGATCGGCATCGGCTTCAACGCGGCGCTCTTCACGATCGTGGACGCGCTGCTCTTCAAGCCGCTGCCGGTGGCCGCGCCCGAGCGGCTGGTCGACGTCTTCACCAGCGACTCGACCGGCACGGTGGATTACAGCACCTCCTCCTATCCCGACTACCTCGATCTCCGGTCGCAGAACGACGTCTTCGACGGGCTCGTCGGCTACAGCCCGATGATGGCCGCGGTCAACCTCGACAGCCGATCGCGGCTCGCCATGGGCGAGGTCGTCACCGGCAATTACTTTCAGGTGTTCGGCGTCGGCGCGGCGATCGGCCGCACGATCCTTCCCGGCGACGATGCGCCGGGCGCGCCGCGCGTCGCGATGGTGTCGCACCGCTACTGGACGCGCGAGCTCGGATCGGCGCCCGACGTCACCGGCCGCGTCGTGCGCATCCGCGGCAGCGCGTACGCGATCGTCGGCGTGGCGCCGCGCGGCTTCAACGGCATGGTGCCGGTGCTCTCGCCGGAGCTCTGGATTCCGGTGGCCGCATCGCTCGACGTGGAGCCGGTCGGCATCCACGACGCGATTCCGTCGCCGACCGGCACGACGCGGCTCGATCGCCGCGCCGATCGCTGGCTCTTCATCCGCGGGCGGCTGAAGCCGCGCGCGACGATCGATCAGGCGCGCGCCAACCTCGCGGTGGTGATGGCGCGCATCGACGCCGAGAACCCGATCACGAACAAGGGACGCCACCTCTCGCTGCGGGCGACGAGCGAGGTGCATTTCCACCCGACCACGGATCAGGCGGTGGTGTCGATCGCTGCGGCGCTGATGACGGTGGTCGGCCTCGTGTTGCTGATCGCGTGCGCCAACGTGGCGAGCATGCTGCTCGCGCGCGCGTCGAGCCGGCAGCGGGAGATCGGCATCCGCCTCGCGATCGGCGCGAGCCGCGGCCGGCTCGTGCGGCAGCTCCTCACCGAGGCGATCGTGCTGTCGGCCGCCGGCGCCGTCGCCGCGCTGCTCCTCGCGTGGTGGCTCGCGTCGGCGGCCGCGTCGATCAGCCTGCCGCTGCCGCTGCCGCTGGCCTTCGATCTCCGGATCGACGGACGCGTGCTCGCGTTCACGCTCGGCGCGAGCGTGATCGCGGCGCTGCTCGCGGGCCTCGCGCCGGGCGTGCAGGCGGCGAAGCGCGATATCGCGGCCGACTTCCGCGGCGACCCCGCCGTCTCGCGCGGCTGGACGCTTCGCGACGGCCTCGTCGCCGGCCAGATGGCGGTCACCGCGCTGCTGCTCATCGTCGCCGCGCTGCTGATGCGCAGCCTCGCCGCGGTGCAGCGGACCGATCCAGGCTTCGCCGTCCACCGGCTCGCCGTCGTCTCGACCGACACGAGCATGCTCAACTACTCGCCGGCGCGCAGCCAGCAGTTCTACGATCAGGCGGTCGCGCGCGTCGCGGCGCTGCCCGGCGTGGAGTCGGTGGCGCTCGCGACGCGCGTGCCGCTGCAGATCAACCCGAACCGGTGGGACATCTGGGTGCCCGGCCGGCATCAGCCCGGCGATCACGGCGACACCGTCGAGGTGACGACGGTGTCGCCGGAATATTTCACGACGCTCGGCGTGCCGATCGTCGAGGGGCGCGGCTTCACGGCGGCCGATCGCCTCGACACGCCGCTCGTCGCGGTGGTGAACGAGACGCTCGCGCGGCGCCTGTGGCCGGGCCAGAGCGCGATCGGCAAGGTGTTCCGCACGCGCGGCGGCGATGGGCCGCCGTTTCAGATCGTCGGCGTCTCGGCGGATCACAAGGTGCTGACGCTCAGCGAGCCGCCGACGCCGTTCCTCCACATCGCGCGCGCGCAGCGTCCCGGCCCGTTCACCGCGATCGTGGCGCGCACGCGCGGCGACGCCGGGACGCTCTTGCGCGACATGCGCCGCGAGCTCCTCGCCATCGATCCGAACCTCGTCTTCGTCGAGAACCAGACGATGGAGTCGGAAGTGGACGCGACGCTGCTGCCGATGCGCGCGAGCGCATGGCTCGTCACCGGCGTCGGCCTCGTGGCGATGCTGCTGGCGGCGATCGGCCTCTACGGCGTCATCGCGTATTCGGTCGCGCGGCGCACGCGCGAGATCGGCATCCGGATCGCGATCGGCGCGCGGCCGACGGAGGTCGTCGGCATGGTGATGCGCCAGGGGCTGCTGGTCGCCGGCGTCGGGCTGATCGCCGGCTGCCTGATCGCCGTCGCGGTGACGCGCGCGATGGGCGGCGTCCTGTACGGCATCAGCGCCGCCGATCCGGTGGCGTGGACTGCGGCCGCCGCGCTCCTGCTCGGCGTCTCGACGCTCGCCAACTTCGTCCCCGCGCGCCGCGCGTCGCGCGTCAGCCCGACCGAGGCGCTTCGCACCGAATAAAGGGTCGAACCCCTCGGCGCCGTTTCCCGTCTACATCCGGATATGGCTTCGGATCTTCGGGTCGCGCTCCGCCTCCTCTGGAAGGACAAGGCGTTCACCGTGACCGCCGCGGCGACGCTCGCGCTGTGCATCGGCGCCAACACGGCGCTCTTCTCCGTGGTGCGCACGGTGCTCCTCCGTCCGCTGCCGTTCCCGCACTCCGAGCGGATCCTGCTGATGGCGAACGCGTATCCGGGCGCGGGCGTCGACATCGGCGGCAACTCGGGCGCGGCCGACTACGACGATCGCCTCCGCGAGACGACAGTCTTCGAAGAGCAGGCGATGTACAACAGCAGCGACGTCAGCGTCGACCAGAACGGCACGCCGACGCGCGTGCGGCTGATGAACGTCACGCCGTCGTTCTTCCGGCTGCTCCAGATACCGCCGCGCCTCGGCCGTACGTTCACGGAGGCGGAAGGCGAGATCGGCAACGAGCGGAAGGTGGTGTTGAGCTACGCGCTGTGGCAGTCGCAGTTCGGCGGCGACGCCTCGGCGGTCGGCCGCGACATCAGGATCGACGGCGCGCCGTACACCATCGTCGGCGTGATGCCGGCGAGCTTCCGCTTCGTCACGAGCGACGTGATGCTGTGGCGCGCGCTCGCGTTCACGCCGGAGCGCCGGCAGCAGCGGCACAGCAATAACTGGCGCAACATCGCACGGCTGAAGCCTGGCGCGACGGTCGCGCAGGCCCAGGCGCAGATCGACGCGCTCAACGCCGCCAACCTCGATCGCTTTCCGCAGTACAAGCAGCTCCTCATCAACGCGCGGTTCCACACCACCGTGCAGCCGCTGCAGGACGATCTGGTGCGCGGCGTGAGGACGACGCTGTATCTGATGTGGGGCGGCGCGCTCTTCGTGCTGCTGATTGGCTGCCTGAACGTCGCGAACCTCGTGCTCGTCCGCTCGCGCGCGCGCATCAAGGAGCTCGCGACGCGCCTCGCGCTCGGCGCCGGCCGCTGGCGCGTCGCGCGGCAGCTGATGTCGGAGAGCGTCGCGCTGACGCTCGTCTCCGCGGCGATTGGCCTCGCGGTGGGGTACGCGGCGCTGCGCGTCATCGGAACGCTGAACGTGCAGGAGCTGCCGCGCGGCGAGGAGATCGCAATCGACGGCGCGTCCGTGCTGTTCACGGTCGGCGTCGCCGCCGCGATCGGCGTGCTGCTCGGGCTGATTCCGGTTGCGGGCGTGCTGCCGGCGAACCTCACGTCGGTGCTGCGCGAGGAGGGACGCACCGGCACGAGCGGCCGCGGCGCGCGATCGCTGCGCCGAGTCCTCGTCGTCGCGCAGGTGGCGTTCGCGTTCGTGCTGCTGGTCGGCGCCGGGCTGCTGTTCGCGAGCTTCCGCGAGCTGCTCGCGGTCGATCCGGGATTCGATCCGCGCGGCGTGCTCACCGCGTCGGTCAGCCTGCCGGCGTCGCGCTACGCGGATCGTCCCAAGCAGGCCGCGTTCGCCGACGAGGCGCTGCGGCGCCTGCGCGCGCTGCCGGGCGTCGTCGGCGCCGGCGCGACCGACACGATTCCGTTCGGCGGCAATCACAACGACAGCGTCATCCTCGCCGAGGGCTACACGATGAGCCCGGGCGAGTCGGTGATCTCGCCGAATCAGGTGGACGTCACCCCCGGCTACTTCGAGGCGATGCGCGCGAAGCTCGCGCGCGGCCGCTTCTTCGATGCGCGCGACGTGCAGGGCGCGCCGCCGGTCGTGATGGTCGACGAAAAGCTCGCGCGCCGGTTCTGGCCGAACGAGGATCCCATCGGGCGGCGCATGTACCTGCCGACCGACATCAACAATCTGATCGCCGTCGATCAGCGCACCGTCTTCCTCACGGTCGTGGGCGTCGTCCACGATCTGAAGCTCGCCGATCTCGTCCAGGGCAACGGCGCCGCCGGATCGTACTTCTTCCCGGTCGCGCAGGACCCGTCGCGGCTCCTCACCTTCGCCGTGCGGTCCGCCACCGATCCGGCGGCGCAGGCGGGCCCGCTGCGCGAGGTGATCGCCGCGCTCGATCGCGAGCTCCCCGTGTACGACATCCAGACCATGGAGGAGCGGACGGACAAGTCGCTGGTGACGCGGCGGTCGCCGATGGTGTTGTCGCTGGCGTTCGGCGCGGTCGCGTTGTTCCTCTCGGCGATCGGCATCTACGGCGTGCTCGCGTATCTGGTGACGCAGCGGACGAAGGAAATCGGGATCCGGATCGCGCTCGGGAGCAGCGCGCGCGGCGTCTTCGAGCTCGTGCTGCGCGAAGGGCTGCTGCTCATCGTCGCCGGCTTCGTGCTGGGCGCCGTGGGCGCGTTCGCGCTGCGCCGCAGCCTGCAGAGTCAACTGTTCGGCGTCAGCGCCGGCGATCCCGCCGTTCTCGCCGCCGTCACGGCGCTGCTCGCGGCGGTGGCGATCGTCGCGTGCGCGCTGCCCGCGCGCCGCGCGACCCGCATCGATCCGATCGTCGCGCTCGCGGAATAGGACGGCGCGCGAGCTTCGGCGGCATATAATCCGCGCGATGACGCGCGTGGGGCCGGACGCCGCAGCCGTTCTCGCGCGCGTCCGGCGCCGTCTCATCCCGTTCCTGTTCCTCCTCTACATCGTCGCCTACCTCGATCGCATCAACGTCGGCTTCGCCGCGCTGCAGATGAACGCCGCGCTCGGCTTCTCGGCGACGACGTACGGGTTCGGCGCGGGGGTCTTCTTCCTCAGCTACACGCTGTTCGAGATCCCGAGCAACGTGATCCTCGCGCGCGTCGGCGCGCGGCTGTGGATCGCGCGGATCATGATCACCTGGGGCATCGTTTCGTCGGCGATGATGCTCGTTCGCAGCCCGGCGGCGTTCTACACGCTCCGCTTCCTGCTCGGCGCCGCGGAAGCGGGCTTCTTTCCCGGCATGATCTACTACCTGACGCAGTGGTTCCCGGCGCGCGAGCGCGCGCGCACGATCGCGGCGTTCATGACGGCGACGCTCACCGCCGGGATCATCGGCGGCCCGATCTCGGGCGCGCTGCTCTCGCTGAACGGCGCCGGCGGGCTGGCGGGTTGGCAGTGGCTGTTCCTCGTCGAGGGCGCGCCGGCGATCGTCCTCGGCGCGATCGTGCTGCGCGTGCTCGACGACGCGCCGGAGCAGGCGGCGTGGCTGAGCGGCGGCGAGCGCGAGGCGCTCGTCGAGACGCTTCGCGCTGACGCGCAGCGGCAGCGGGCGGAGACGACGGGCCGCGCGCTGCGGAACGGGCGCACGTGGCTCCTCGCCGTGATTCATCTGATCATCCCGGTCACGCTGTACGGAATCGGCTTCTGGATGCCGCAGATGCTGAAGACCGCGTCTGGCGCGAGCGACTTCGTCGTCGGCGTGCTGAGCGCCATCCCGTACGCGGCGGGGGCGGTCGCGATGGTCGTCGTCGGACGGCATTCGGATCGCACAGGCGAGCGGCGCTGGCACGTCGCGGCGGCGGCGGCGGCGTGCGCGTGCGCGCTGGCGCTGAGCGTCCTGTCGCCGGGCGCCGCGTGGACGATTCTGACGCTGTCGATCGCGATGATGGGCCTCGCGTCGATGTTCGGCCCGTTCTGGGCGCTCGTGACGTCGCAGCTCGCGGGCGTGGGCGCGGCGGCGTCGATCGCGCTCGTGAACGCTGTGGGCAACACCGGCGGGTTCGTCGGCCCATATCTGCTCGGCGCGATCAACGATCGGACGCACAGCTTCGCCGCCGGCCTGCTCGCGATCGCCGCAATGCTCGTCGTCGGCGGCGGGCTCGTGGTCGCGGCCGTTCGCGAGTAATCCCTGCGCCTCGGGAAGTAACCAGGTAATTACCAGGTTGAAACCAGGTTGAAACCAGGTTGAAACCAGGTTGTGGCGGGAGCGTGACGGGGCCGGCGTTGCAACCCTTCAGCTCAGAAAACCTGCCGCTTGTCGAAAAAACTGACGACGACGAGGGCGGCGGTGACACGATTTGGCCGACCGTGATGCTCGAGATTAAGAATCTGCGCAAGTCGTTCGGGCCGCTCGTTGCCGTAGACGACGTGTCGTTCTCCGTCCGGCAGGGGGAGATCCTCGGCCTCCTCGGCCCGAACGGCGCCGGCAAGACGACGACGGTGTCGATGGCCGCTGGCCTGCTGACGCCGGATCGCGGCGACGTCCTGATTGCCGGCCATCGCCTCGCCGGCGACACCGACGCGGCGAAGCGCCGCATCGGCCTCGTCCCGCAGGACCTCGCGCTCTACGACGAGCTGTCGGCGCGCGACAACCTCCGGTTCTTCGGCGCGCTCTACAGCCTGCGCGGCGGCGCGCTCGACGACGCGATCCGCCGCGCGCTTGCGCTGGTCGGCCTCGAGGAGCGCGCGCGCGACGCCGTCAAGACGTTCAGCGGCGGCATGAAGCGCCGGCTGAATCTCGCCGCCGGCCTGCTCCACGATCCCGACATCCTGCTGCTCGACGAGCCGACGGTCGGCGTCGATCCGCAGAGCCGCAACGCCATCTTCGACAACCTCGAGGCGCTGAAGGCGCGCGGCAAGGCGCTCCTCTACACCACGCACTACATGGAGGAGGTCGAGCGCCTCGCCGATCGCATCGTCATCATCGATCACGGGTCGGTCGTCGCCGACGACACGCTGGCCGGCCTGCAGTCGCGCGTCGCGACGGCCGGCGGACGTCCCGCGACGCTCGAGTCGATGTTCCTGACGCTCACCGGAAGGAGCCTGCGCGACTGATGGCGCTCATACCTGTCGCCGCGATGGTGCGCAAGGATCTGCAGCTCTTCTTCAGCGATCGCCGCGCGGTGATCATGAGCTTCCTGGTGCCGATCGCGATCGCCTCGTTCTTCGGGTCGATCTTCTCGGGCCCGAGCCGCAACGCCGAACCCGCGCGGATTGCCGTCGCGATCGTCGATCACGACCTCAGCGCGATCTCGCGCGGCATCGTCGCGGGCGCGCAGGGAGATCGGAATCTCAAGATCGATCTTGCAGCGGAGACCGACGCCCGCGACTCGGTCCGGCGCGGCCGGACGGTCGTCGCCGTGATCATCCCGGCAGGATTCGGGGACGCGGCGGGCCGCGCGTTCTTCTCGAACGGCGAGAAGCCGCCGCTCGGCCTCGTCTACGATCCGTCGCGCGCGATGGAGCTCGCGATGGTGCGCGGCGTGATGACCGAGCACGTGATGCAGGCGGTGAGCCGCGAGATGTTCAGCGGCGATCAGGGCCGCGCGCTGGTGGAAGAGACGCTGCCGCGCGTCCAATCGTCGACGATGCCGGACGATCAGAAGCGGCTGCTCGTCGAGATGCTCGGCTCGGTGCAGCGTTTCTACGGGCAGTCGACCCGTGCGGGCGGCGCGCCCCAGGGCATCACGATGCCCTACACCGTTCGCGAGGAAGCGATGACGGCCGGCTCGAACATCGCCTACAACGGCTACGCGCACTCGTTCGGCGGGATGGCGATCCAGTTCCTCCTGTTCGCGATGGCGAACCTCGGCATCGAGATGCTGCTCGAGCGGCAGAAAGGCCTCTGGAAGCGGCTGCGCAGCGCGCCGGTGTCGCGCGCGACGCTGCTGGCCGGCAAGGCCGCGAGCGGCACGCTCATCTCGCTGATGACGCTGTGGGTGTCGTTCGCCTTCGCGATGATCGTCTTCAAGGTGCGCATCGAGGGCAGCGTCGCCGGCTTCATCGGCATCTCGATCGGCGTCGCGATGATGGCGGCCTCGTTCGGCCTGCTCGTGGCCGCGCTCGGCAACACGCCGGCGTCGGCGCGCGGCATCACGACGTTCGCGATCCTCATCATGGTGATGCTCGGCGGCGCCTGGGTGCCGGCGTTCGTCTTCCCGCGCTGGCTGCAGCAGTTCACGTTGATCGTCCCGGTGCGGTGGGCCGTCGACGGCTTCGACGCGATGACGTGGCGGGGCATCGGGCTGAGCGGCGCGCTCATGCCGATCGCGGTGCTGCTCGGCTTCACCGCCGCGTTCATGGCCGTGGCGGCGACGCGTTTCCGCTGGGAGGAAGCGTGATCGACGGCTAACGGCGCCGCGGCCACGGCCGTCCAACGTCTCATGGCCACGTTCGTTCAGGATCTCCGCTACGCGACTCGGCTGCTCGCCGCGCGGCCGAGCTTCTCCGCCGTCGCGATTCTGACGCTCGCCGTCGGCATCGGCGCGACGACCGCAATCTTCTCCGTCGTCGACGCCGTGCTGCTGCGCCCGCTCCCGTTCGCCGACGCCGACCGCCTCGTGGAGGTCCGCATCGTGGCCCGGGAAGGCACCTTCCCGCTGCCCGACGCCGACTTCCTCGCGTGGCGCGGGCAGAACCGCACTGCGGACGCCGTCGCCGTGTATCACCCGAGCATGACGACGCTGACCGGCGGCGGCGAGGCGGAGCGTGTGCCGTCGGCGGCGGCGACCGATCGCTTCTTCGACGTCCTCGGCGTGCGTCCGATCGCCGGCCGCACGCTGCAGACGGGCGACGACGCGCCGGGCGCGGCGAAGACGGCGGTGATCGGGTACGCTCTCTGGCAGCGGCGCTTCCGCGGCGATCCCGCGATCGTCGGCCGCACGATCATGGTCGACGGCGAAGCGCACGTCGTGGTCGGCATCATGCCGCCGACCTTCCGCTTTCCCCGCGCGGACACCGAGCTGTGGCGCGTGCTGACGATAGCGCCGCCGCAGCGCCGCGGTCCGTTCTACACGTTGGGGCTCGCGCGTCTGCAGCCCAATCGCAGCATCGTCGAGCTGCAGGCGAACCTCGACGCGGTGTCGCGCGCGATCAGGCAGCAGTATCCGGCGCGCGGCGACGGGGGCCTCCGCGCCATTCCGCTGCAGGAGGCGATCGTCGGCGACGTGCGCGCGATCCTCTACGCGCTCCTGGGCGCCGTCGGCTTCCTCCTCCTGATTGCGACCGCGAACGTCGCCAACCTGCTGCTGGCGCGCGCCGCCGCGCGCGATCGCGAGATCGCCGTGCGCAGCGCGCTCGGCGCGGCGCGCGGCCGCATCGCCGCGCAGCTTCTCACCGAGAGCGTCGTGCTCGCGCTCGCGGCGGCCGCCGCCGGCCTGGCGATCGCCTGGTGGGGCACGCAGGCGCTCGTCGCGATGGCGCCGCAGAACATCCCGCGCCTCGTCGAGGTTCACATGGACGTGCGCGTGTTCGCGTTCACGCTGTCGATCGCGGTCGCGTGCGGCGTCGTCTTCGGGCTCGCGCCCGCGCTGCGCTCGGCGCGCATGCCGCTCGTCGAGACGCTCAAGGACGGCGGCCGCGGCGGCACGAGCGCCGGCCATCGGCGCGCGCAGCGCCTGCTCGTCGTCTCCGAGATCGCGCTCGCGCTCATGCTGTCGATCGGCGCGGGCCTGATGATCCGCAGCCTCGCCGCGCTGCAGCGCGTGAGCCCCGGCTTCGAGCCGTCGCAGCTGCTGACGTTCCGGCTGTCGCTGCCGGACGCGCGCTACGACACCGGCGCCAAGGCACGCGCGTTCTACAACACGCTCGTCGAGCGCATCGAGGCGCTGCCCGGCGTTCGCTCGGCCGGGCTGGCCAAGAGCCTGCCGCCACACCTGCTGCAGGTCACCGACAACTTCATGACCGAGGGGATGACGCTGCCGCCGGATCGCAGCGCACCGGTGGGACCGCTGGTGTTCGTGAACGAGAGCTTGTTCGCGGCGCTGGGCGTGCCGCTCCGCGACGGCCGCTTCTTCACGGCGGCCGACGACAGCTCGGCACCCGGCGTCGCGATCGTGAACGAGACGCTGGCGAGGCGCTACTTCGGAAGCACGAACGCCGCCGGCAAGCGGATCAGGATTGGCGGCCCCGAGCGACCCGAGAATCAGTGGATGCCCATCGTCGGCGTCGTCGGCGACGTCAGCTATTCGGGCCGCGGCGCGCCACCCGAGCCGACGGTGTATCTGCCGTTCGGTCAAGCCTGGAGCGAGACGATGTACGTCGTCGTGCGGGCCGCAGGCGATCCACGCAGCCTCGCCTCGCCGATCCGCGCCGTGGTCGCGGGGCTCGACAGGGACGTGCCGATCGCGCGGCCCTCGACGATGGACGATCTGATGATCGAGTCGGTCGCGCCGTCGCGGTTCCGCACGACGCTGGTCGCCGTCTTCGCGGCGCTCGGCATGCTCCTCGCCGCGATCGGCATCTACGGCGTGATGGCGTACGTGGTGAGCGAGCGCACGCACGAGATCGGCGTGCGCGCGGCGCTCGGCGCGGACCGCGGCGACGTGCTTCGTCTGGTGCTCGGCGAGGCGGCGGCGCTGGCGGCGGCCGGCGTCGGCGTCGGCCTCGGCGGCGCGGTCGCGACGACGCGCCTGATGCGCGCGCTGCTGTTCGAGGTCGATCCGATCGACCCGGCGACGTTCGCCGGCGTGAGCGCGCTGCTCGTCGCGGCGGCGCTCGCGGCGAGCTACGTGCCGGCGCGGCGGGCGCTGCGGGTCGACCCGATGATCGCGCTGCGATACGAATGAAGGCCGTCCGCTGAGCTGGCGCGGCGCGGCGAAGACACGCCTCTCGACGCGCAACAGGGCTAGAATGGGCTCACTCTTTCTCCTGCCCCCTTAGAGCCATTCGCACAGATGGTTCATCGGACAGCCTTAGAGGTGTGTGGTCCGATGCCGCTTGAGGTTCCATCGCAAGCCGTATCACCGGGTCACACACGCCGTGTGCTCGTCGCGGATGCCGACGAGGATATGCGCGCGCTCTATCGTCAACTCCTGCACGGCGTCGGCTGCGACGTGATTGAAGCAGTCGACGGGCGCGACGCGCTCGAAAAGGCACTCGTCCGACAGCCAGCCGTCGTCGTGAGCGAACTTCGCCTGCCGTTCGTGGACGGGTTTTCGCTCTGCGAGATTCTGCGGCGAGACCACGTCACCGCATCCGTGCCCATCGTCATCGTGACGGACGAGACACGCCAGAATGAGATTGACCGCGTCCGCGCTGCGGGCGCCGACATCGTGCTCGTCAAGCCAACGTCACCCGAGGCGTTGCTGAGCGAAATCAATCGTCTGACGGTACATCCCAAGCAACGGCCGACTCCTGCGCCGCGCGGAGCGCAAACATAGGGGCGTTCCCGATTGTGGCCGAGGGGAGAACCGAATGACGGAACGCCGAACACGGGTGCTCTTGGTCCACGACGGCACTCCCGACACTGGTCACATCAAACATCTCAGCGACGCGGGACTGGATGTGTCGGACGCGAGCGCAGCCGGGGGCGGGGCACTCGCGGCGGCAAGGACACTCCAGCCGGACATCATCGTGCTGGACTTTTCCATCGACGGCGGGACGCTTCAAGAACTGAAACACAATCCTGCGACGAGGAACATTCCCGTCATCGCGCTGGTCGAGCTCCTGAAGCAAGACTAGGAGACCATCGCTACGCGTCGTCGAAACCGACGAGGATCGTCTTCAGCATTCCGGCGATTTCACGGTTGGCGCTCACGAGTTCCTTCACGCACTTCCTCGCTTGCTCGACGGCGTGCCTCCGCCGCGAGGGCGTGCGCGCGGCCCGATGCATCTCGATGTAGCGTTGAGTCTTCGTGAGCGTGCGAAGGTTGCGCTCGTAGAGGACGCGGAGGTCGAGCGCTTCGACGCTCAGCATGGACGCCACGTGTGACGGCGGAGCAGCCTGACTTGTCGACGGCATCCGGTCACAGTAGCAGACGCGCGCGACGCCTGCATCAGTCAATGGCGGACGAGGCTCGCGAGTTCATGGAATGAATTAAGATGGCGCGCATGAGAAACCTCATGCGCGCGCTCGCCGCCGCTTCCCTCGCCGCGATCGCGGCCACGCTGCTCGCCCAGGCGCCGCCGGCGGAGGCGCCGATCGCCCCGCGCGCCCGCCAGCTGCACGACCGCGCGATCGTGATCGACTCGCACGACGACACGCCGCAGCGGATGCTCTTCGACAAGACGTTCGACATCTCAGTGCGCCACAAGGACGGGCACATCGACGTGCCGCGCATGCGCGAGGGCGGCCTCGACGCGCTCTTCTTCTCGATCTGGGTGCCGAGCGACGTCACCGGCCCGCCGGCCGTGAAGCGCGCGCTCGATCTGATCGACTGCGTGCGCGAGGCGGCGCGCCTCCATCCGAACGATCTGATGCTCGCGACGACGGCCGCCGACATCCGGCGCGCCGCCGCCGAGCACAAGATCGCCGCGCTGATGGGGATGGAAGGCGGCCACATGATCGACGACGACGTGCGGCTGCTGCGCGTCTACGCGGCGCTCGGCGTCCGCTACATGACGCTCACGCACTTCAAGAACAACACCTGGGCCGATTCGTCCACCGACAAGGCGGCGCACAACGGGCTCACCCCGTTCGGCAAGGACGTCGTGCGCGAGATGAACCGCCTCGGCATGATGGTCGACATCTCGCACGTCGCGGACAAGACCTTCTGGGACGTGATCGAGACGACGAAGGCACCGGTCGTCGCGTCGCACTCGTCGGCGCGCGCCATCGCGAACCACCCGCGCAACATGACCGACGACATGCTGCGCGCGCTCGCGAAGAACGGCGGCGTCGTGATGATCAACTACCACGCGGCGTTCCTCAGCGAGGAGTTCCGCGTCGCGAGCGAGAAGAAGTCGGGGACCGTCGTCGAGTCGATGGCGGCGATGTCGAAGAAGTGCGGCGGCAACGAGGCGTGCACGACGCTCGAGAGCGAGCGGATCGACCACGAGGCGATGGCGCGCGGCGAGCTGCCGAAGGTCTACTGGGACAAGATCGTCGAGCACATCGACCACGCCGTGAAGGTGGCCGGCGCCGACCACGTCGGCCTCGGCTCGGACTTCGACGGCGCGACGATGCCGATCGGGATGGAGGACGCGTCGAAGCTGCCGAAGATCACCGACGCGCTGCTCAAGAAGGGCTACAGCGACGCCGACGTCGAGAAGATTCTCGGCGGCAACATCCTGCGCGTGATGGAAGCCGTCGAGCGCGCGGCGGCCCCGGGCGGCGGCACCGCGTCGCGGTGACGGCGGTGACGCGGTCGGCCGACGTCGTGATCGTCGGCGGCGGGTGCATGGGCGCGTCGGTCGCCTATCACCTCGCGCGCCGCGGCGTCGCGAACGTCGTGCTCGTCGAGCGCGAGGCGATGCTCGGCACCGGATCCACCGGCCGCAACGCCGGCGGCGTCCGCCATCAGTTCTCGAACGAGGCGAACATCCGGCTGTCGATCGAGTCGATCGCCCTCATCGAGCGCTTCGCCGACGAGGTCGGCCACCCGATCGATCTGCACCAGGACGGCTACCTCTTTCTGCTGTCGTCGCCGTCGAGCGTCGAGACCTTCCGCCGCCACGTCGCGCTGCAGCGCCGCCTCGGCGTCGACGTGGAATGGCTCGACGCGGACGACGCGGCGCGGCTCGCGCCCGGCCTCGACGCCGCCGGCGTGCTCGGCGCCACCTTCTGCCGCCGCGACGGCATCGCCGATCCGAACGGCGTGACGATGGGGTTCGCGAAGGCGGCGCAGGCCGCCGGCGTCTCGATCGAGCGCGGCGTCGAGGCGACCGGCATCCGCGTGGACCGCGGCCGCGTCGCCGCGGTCGAGACTTCGCGCGGCTCGATCGGCACGCGCGTCGTCGTGAACGCCGCCGGCCCGTACGCGCGCCAGGTGGGCCGGCTCGCCGGCGTCGACGTGCCGGTCGATCCGATCCGCCGCCACATCTTCATCGCGGCGGTGGATCGCGCGGCGCGGGTGCCGGCATCGCACATCATGGTGATCGACTTCGACACCACGTTCTACTTTCACCGCGAAGGCGCGGGCATCCTGTTCGGCATGGGCGACCCGGTCGAGACGCCGACGTTCGACACGACGGTCCAGTGGGACTTCCTGCCGCAGGTGATCGAGGTCGCGGTCGGGCGGCTGCCGGCGCTCGCCGACGCGTCCATCTCGCACGCGTGGGCCGGCCTCTACGAGATGACGGCCGACGGCAACCCGATCATCGGCCCGGCGGCAGGCGTCGACGGACTCTTCCTGATCAACGGGTTCAGCGGGCACGGCTTCCAGCATTCGCCAGCCGCCGGCCGCATTCTCGCGGACGTGATCGCCGGGCGCGATCCGCGGTTCGATCTCAGGCCCTTCGCCGCCGAGCGCTTCGCAGCCGGCGCCGTGCCCGGCGAGCGCTACGTCGTCTGAGCGGCGATGATGCGGCACGCGATCCGCTCGCTCGTCGACGCGCGGGAGTTCACCTTCGTCGCGATCGCGATCATCGCGATCGGGATCGGCGCGAACACGGCGGTGTTCAGCGTCGTCGACGCCGCGCTGCTGCGGCCGCTGCCGTTTCGCGACAGCGGGCGGCTGTACATGCTGTCGCGCGCGAACGCGCGCCGCGGCGCGGGCGACGGTCCGTTTTCGTATCCCGCGTTCGTCGATCTCGCCGCGCGCGATCGCATGCTCGCCGGCCTCGCCGCGTTCACCGCCGAGCGGTTCAACGCGACCGGCGAGGAGCAGCCCGAGCAGCTGCCGGGCGCCCGCGTCTCGGCGAGCTTCTTCGACGTGCTCGGCGTGCCGGCCGCCGCCGGCCGCGCATTCGTTCCCGCCGACGACGAGCGCGGCGCGCCGCACGTCGCGATCGTCGGGCGCCGCTACTGGCTGCGGCGCTTCGCCGCGCGTCCCGATGCCGTCGGCACCGTGCTGACGCTCAACGGCGCGCCGCACACGATCGTCGGCGTCCTCGGCATCGACCTGCCGCCGCCGTTCGACGACGTCGACATCTGGACGACGCGCGTCGACGAGCTGAGCGGCTTCACGCCGCCGCAGATCGAAGCCGGCCTCGGCTACCTCGCCGCCGTCGCGAGGCTCGCGCCCGGCACGCCGCTCCCGCGCGCGCAGGCGGAGCTCGATGCGATCGCGGGCGGCTACGCGCAGGCGCATCCGACCAACACGGACGCCGACGCGAACTCGACGATGCACCTGGCGCCCGTTCGCGAGCGCACGACCGGCATGGCGCGCTCGCCGCTGCTGCTGCTGATGGCGGCGGTCGGCGTCGTGCTGCTGATCGCGTGCGCGAACGTCTCCAACCTGCTGCTCGTGCGCGCGACAGCGCGCGCGCACGAGGCCGCGGTGCGCGCGGCGCTCGGCGCCACGCGGTGGGATCTCGTGCGCTGGCAGTCGGGCGAGAGCCTCGTCCTCGCGGCGGTTGGCGGCGGCGCCGGCGTGCTCCTCGCGTTCTGGGCCGTCGACCTCGCGGCCTCGGCGCTGCAGGCGCTGCCGCGCGCGTCGGAGATCGCGGTCAACGGCCGGGCGCTGTCGTTCTCGTGCGCCGTGTCGCTCGCGGCCGGCCTCCTCTTCGGCGTCCTCCCGTCGTCGCTCGTGACGCGGCAGTCGCCGGCCGACGCGCTGAGGAGCGGCAGCCGCGGCGCGACGCGCGCGCGCCGCGGTCCGCGCGGCCTGCTCGTGTTCGCCGAAGTGGCGCTCTCGCTCGTGCTGCTCGTCGGCGCGGGACTCCTGCTGCGAAGCTTCGCGCGCCTGACGCACGTGCCGGTCGGCTTCGATCCGCGCGGTCTGCTCACCATGCGGGTGTCGCTGCCGACGTCGAGCTATCCGGATGCGGACGCGATGCGGCGCTTCATGGCCGCCGTGATGCCGCGGCTCTCGAGCGCGCCCGGCGTCGCGTCGGCGGCCGCGACGATGGCGCTGCCGCCGGCGATCACGACGATGGCGCCGTATCAGGTCGGCGATCTGCCGACGGTGCCGATCGGCGATCGACCCGTCGGCCAGTGGTCGGCGGTGACGCCCGGCTATTTCGCGACGCTCGGCATCCCGCTGGTCGCGGGCCGCGCGATCGACGAGCGCGACTCGGAGCGGTCGCCGCTGATCGTCGTCGTCAGCGAGGGGCTGGCGAAGCGCGCGTGGCCGAACGCGTCGCCGCTCGGCAGGAAGATCCTCGTCGGCCGCTTCCCGGCGTTCGCGGAGGTCGTCGGCGTGGCGGGCGACGTGAAGAACAACGGGCTCGCGCGCGAGCCGCTCGCCGCGATGTACACGCCGTACGCGCAGCGGCCGTGGCCCGCGATGCAGTTCGCGATCCGCTCGGCCGGCCCCGATCCGGTGGCGCTCGCGAGCACGGCGCGCGCCGCGTTTCACGAGGTCGATCGCGATCTGCCGCTGACGCGTATCGACACGATGGACGCGGCGATCGCCGGCTCGGTGGCGACCGAGCGGCTGATCACGGTGCTGCTCGTCGCGTTCGCGTGCGTCGCGCTGCTGATGGCGGCCGCGGGCCTCTACGGCGTCATCGCGTACAGCGTCGCGCAGCGGACGCAGGAGATCGGCGTCCGCATGGCGCTCGGCGCCGATGCGGGCGCCGTGCTGCGGCTCGTCGCGCGCGAGGGCGTTCGCGTCACGGGCGCGGGCATGATCGCCGGCACGGCAATGGCCGCGGCGGCGACCCGCGCGCTCGGGGCGCTGCTGTTTGACCTCTCGCCGGCCGATCCGCTCACCTACGCCGGCGTCCTCGTCGTATTCGCGATCGTCGTGTGCGCGGCGCTCGTCGTCCCGGTGCGCCGGGCGCTGCGCGTCGATCCCATCGCCGCGCTGCGGACGGAGTAGCGCCGTGCAGCTCGCGCTCCAGCGCTCGGTCGTCCGGTCGTGGCGCGCGTCGGACGCCGAGTCGATCGCGCGCTACGCGAACAACAGGAAGATCTGGATCAACCTGCGCGACGCGTTCCCGCATCCGTACACGCTGCACGACGCGCGCGACTTCATCCGCGCCGTGCGGTCGCGCTCGCCGGAGACGACGTTCGCGATCGCGCTGCAGGACGAGGCCGTCGGCAGCATCGGCTTCGTGCTGCATCACGACGTCGAACGCGTGTCGGCGGAGATCGGCTACTGGCTCGCGGAGCCGTTCTGGGGGCGCGGCGTCGTCACCGAGGCGCTCCGCGCGGTGACGACGTACGCGATCGAGCACCATGGGCTGACGCGGATCTACGCGGTGCCGTTCGCGTGGAACGCCGCGTCGTGCCGCGTGCTGGAGAAGGCCGGCTATGTGCTCGAGGCGCGCCTCCGGCACAGCGCGATCAAGAACGGGGAGCTGACCGATCAGATGCAGTACGCGTTCATCGCTGGGGGCTAGGGGCTAGCCGTGTCGCGAACGCCGCACATCCTTTCACGATCCGCCTAGTCCCTAGCCCCGAGCCCCTAGCCCCGTCGTTCAGCGGACGCGATCGGCGGCGACGCGAAATCCGACGCTGAACCCCTTGTCCTGCGGCGCGTGCGTGTAGCGCAGGCCGCAGCGCGCGCTGTTCGCGTCGAAGTACCAGCTGCCGCCGCGGATGACGCGCTTCTCGCCGCTCGCCGGGCCATGCGGATCGATGTTCGCCATCGAGCTGTCGCCGTACGGCGCATACCAGTCCGCCGTCCACTCCCACACGTTGCCGTGCATGTCGCCGAGCCCCCACGGGTTCAGCGGGAACGTGCCCGCGGGCGTCGGCTTCTGGCGGAACTCGCCCGCGGGAAACGACGCGTACGGAAACCGGCCGTTGTAGTTCGCCTGCGCGGTCGTGAGGTTCTCGCCGGTCGAGAACGGACCGGTGGTGCGCGCGCGGCACGCGTACTCCCACTCGGCCTCGGTCGGGAGGCGGAACCTGAGAGACTGTCGACCATGCGAGTTCAGCTTCGCGATGAACCGCTGCACGTCGTCGAACGACACGTTCTCGACCGGGCAGCGCGATCCGCACGCGCTGAAATGGCTCGGCGCCGCGCCCGTCACCGTGCGCCACTCCTGCTGCGTCACCTCGAATTGCCCGATGAAAAACGGACGCGTGATCTCGACGTCGTGCATCGCCTCGTCGTCGTTGCGCCCGGCTTCCGACGAGCCGCTGCCCATCGTGAAGCGGCCGGGCGGCAGCTCGACGAGCGTCATCCCCGTCCACTCGTCGACCACCGTGCCGAGCGGCGTGCGGATGTCCTCGGTCGTGTTGACGTCGAAGCGGCGGAAGCGGCCGTAGGTCGCGACGGTCGCGATCCGGTTGCCGTTCGCGAAGGTGTACTGCTCGCGCATCTCCTCGGGGACGCCGATGCCCGACTGATCCTCGAGGCGGAAGGTCGTCACGATCGACGCGCGGATCACCGGCTGCTCGACCTGCAGCTCGGTCTTCGTCACGCGTCCGGTGGCGCTGTCGATCCAGACGCGGCCGTGCGCCAGCAGATCGCGGCCCGCTTCGCCGCGGACCATCGCCGGCGTCGCCGTCTCCTTGAACTCGACGACGGAGAGGCCGGCGGCGGCGGCGCGATCGTCTCTCGCGAGCGTGAAGCGGAAGCGCGGCTGATAGCTGCGCTGCAGGACGCCGAGGCCGAGCACCGGGTTGCCGAGCGTGCTGCGCATGTTGCCCAGGTTGTAGCGCGCGCCTTCCGCGCCGATGCGCTCCGCCTGCTCCATCACGCTCGCGCCGCTCGCGGAGAGAAAGAGCTTCGCGAGGCGCGCCTCGCGATCGCGGATCGCGACGCCGTCCACCTCGATGACGTCGCGGAACGGGACCAGCGCGAGCGTGTCTGGCGATTTGACGAGCAGGAAATCGGATCTGAGATCGCGGTGGCGCGCGCGCGCGGCGTCCGACGGCGACAGCGGCGGCGGAAAGACGCCGCCGCGTCCGCCGCCGATTGGCGAAAAGCTGGGCAGCGGCACCGTCGAATCCTGGATGTACCGCTCTTCGGCGACGACGTTCTCGAATTCGTCGACGAAGTAGTCGAGGTACCACGCCGCCCGATCGAGGAGAAGATCGAGAGCGACGGGCGGCGACGCAGAGGCCGCAAAGGACGCGAAGGCCGCAAAGAATACGGCGAGCCGGAGCGCGAACGCGAGAGCATCCGGTCGGCGCATGACGCTGTCGTTGCACTATACTGCGGTTCGCAAGGAGAATTTTCATGCTGCGACGCGCGCTCGCCCTCGTTTTCGCCGCCGCCGTCATCGCGCCCGTCGTGGCGCAGTCGAGCCGCACGACGCGCGGCACGCCGCTCGTCTCGCCGACGTTTCCGCAGCGCGCGGTCGGCGCGCAGGCCGTGCCGGCGTACTTCCCCGAACGCTTCGACTGGCAGCACAAGCGGCCGGAGGAGGTCGGGCTGAGCACGGGCGCGCTCGCCGACGCCGTGCAGCTCGCGATCGCGTCCGACACGCCGGGCACGCACGACATGGCGCTGTTCCTCCACAACAGCTTCGGGAAGGAGCCGTTCAGCACGATCATCGGGCCGATCAAGGATCGCGGCCCCGCGAGCGGCCTCATCACGCGCCACGGCTACATCGTCGCCGAGTGGGGCGATCCGAAGCGCGTCGACATCACGAACAGCGTCACGAAGACGTTCCTCACGACCGTCGTCGGCCTCGCGTGGCAGAAGGGGTTGATCCACGACGTGAACGACTACGCGCGCGACTATATGCCGCCGCACGTCGATCTCTTCGAGTCGGAGCACAACCAGAAGATCAAGTGGGATCACCTGCTGCGGCAGACGAGCGACTGGCAGGGCACGCTGTGGGGGAAGCCCGACTGGGCCGATCGTCCGGTCGGCGACACGCCGGACGACTGGTCGAAGCGCAAGCTGTGGGAGCCGGGCACGCACTTCAAGTACAACGACGTGCGCGTCAACGTGATGGCGCTCGCGGCGCTGCAGGTCTGGCGCCGCTCCCTGCCCGACGTCCTGCGCGAGGAAGTGATGGAGCCGATCGGCGCCTCGTCCACGTGGCGGTGGTACGGCTACGAGAACGCGTGGGTGGACATCGACGGCAAGAAAGTGCAGTCGGTGAGCGGCGGCGGCCACTGGGGCGCCGGCATGTTCATCAACTCGTACGACATGGCGCGCTTCGGCTATCTCTTCCTGCGCAACGGCAAGTGGAAGGATCGCCAGATCGTCTCCGAGCAGTGGATCAAGATGGCGCGCACGCCGGGGCCCGACAACAAGACCTACGGCTACGCGAACTGGTACCTGAACACCGATCAGAAGCCGCTGCCGGCGGCGCCCGCGACGGCGGTCCGCTTCGTCGGCAACGGATCGAACATCATCTACATCGACTGGGACAACGACCTCGTCGCCGTGTTCCGGTGGATCAAGAACGACAAGGCGCTGAACGACGTGATCGCGAAGATGATGACGGCGATTCAGAAGGCGTCGTCGACGGCGGCCCAGCAGCCGTAGGGCCGTGTCCCGGCACACCGGGTTCGCGTCGCTTCCTCTTCACAACGGCAAGGCGCCCGCGTGGCTCTTCGGGCGCATGGTGCGCCTGTCGCGCGAGATCGTGATCTACGTCGCGACGGAGTACGGCACGCGCGAGGTGCTGCGCCGGCTCTCGGATCCGTACTGGTTCCAGGCGTTCGGCTGCGTCCTCGGGTTCGACTGGCACTCGAGCGGCGTGACGACGACGGTCTGCGGCGCAGTGAAGGAAGGGCTGAAGGAGGTCGATCGCGAGATCGGCTTCTTCGCCGCGGGCGGGAAAGGCGGCGTGTCGCGCAAGACGCCGCACCAGATCGTGGAGGTCTGCGGCGCGATCGGCCGCGAGCCGGCGCCGCTCGTCTACGCGAGCCGCATGGCCGCCAAGGTGGACAGCGCCGCCGTGCAGGACGGCTACCAGCTCTATCACCACATGTTCTTCTTCACCGCCGCGGGCGAGTGGTGCGTCGTGCAGCAGGGGATGAGCGACGCGGCCCGCACGGCGAGGCGGTACCACTGGCTGTCGGACAGCGTCGCGAGCTTCGTCGACGAGCCGCACGAAGCGGTCTGCTGCGACGCGCGCGGCGAGACGCTGAACCTCGTCGCGCACGAAAACGATCCGGTGCGCCGCGCTTCAGCGGCGCTCGCGTCGCAGGCTCCGTCCGTAACGCTCGGCGCGCTCCGTCGTCCACGCCCGCTGCCGCTGCTGGATTTGCCCGCGCGGCACGCGCTCGTGCCGGAGCTCGACGTCGCGACGTCGCATCTCGAGAGGATTCTCGTGAAGACCTACGAGCGCGCGCCGAAGGACTTCGAGACGCTCCTCGGCATCGAGGGCGTCGGGACCAAGACGCTGCGCGCCCTCGCGCTCGCGTCGGAGCTGGTGCACGGCACGCCGGCCACGCTCCGCGATCCCGCCCGATTCTCGTTCGCTCACGGCGGCAAGGACGGCACGCCGTACCCGGTGGACCGTATCACCTACGACAGGACGATCGAGATCCTGAACAAGGCGATCAACCGATCCGCCATCGATCGCTCGGAGAAGGTGAAAGCCTTCCGCCGACTCGCCGCCTTCGGAATCAAGAATTAAGAATTTGGAATTTGGAATTCGTCGTCACGCAGTCTGCGGCCCGACATCCAGATCACGAATTCTTAATTCCACATTCCAAATTCTTAATTCCGTTATCCCGGCGTAGTCCCTCCGCCCATGATGGCGAGGATCTCGCCGGTGATGTAGCTGGAGTCGGCGTCCGAGGCGAGGAACACGAACGCGGGCGCGATCTCCTCGGGCTGCGCGGGGCGCTTCAGCGGCGTCTTCTCGCCGAACTTCGCCACCTTCTCGGGCGGATTCCCCTCGTCGGCCGGGTTGAGCGGCGTCCACACCGGCCCCGGCGCGACGCAGTTCACGCGGATGCTGCGCTCGGCGAGCTGCTTGGCGAGCACTTTCGTCAGCGTGTGAATCGCGCCCTTGGTGGCCGAGTAGTCGGGCAGCATCTCCGGCCCCTCGAAACCGGTCTCCGATCCCGTGACGATGATCGACGAGCCGGGCTGCAGATGCGGCAGCGCCGCCTTCACGAGGCGGAAGTAGGCGTAGACGTTCGTCTTGAACGTGCGATCGAATTCCTCCTCGGTCACGTCCTCGATCGATTCCTTGCGGTTCTGGTGCGCCGCGTTGCTCACGAGGATGTCGAGCCGGCCGAGCTGCGCGACCGTCTCGTCGACGACGTGCTGGCAGAACTCGGCGCTGGTGAGATCGCCCTCGAGGACGAGGCACTTGCGGCCCTCGCGCTCGACCTCGCGGCGCGTCTTGTCGGCGTCCACGCGCTCCGCCGGCAGACCGGTGATCGCGACGTCGGCGCCTTCGCGCGCGTAGATGACGGCGACCGCGCGGCCAATGCCCGAATCGCCGCCGGTGACCAGCGCGACTTTGCCTTCGAGCTTGTTCGCCGGCTTGTAGCGCGGCGCTTTGTACTTCGGCTTCGGCTCAAGCTCGGCCTCTATGCCCGGCTTCTCGAGCTTCTTCGCAGGGAACGGCGGCTTGGGTTCGGCGTCGATTTGCGGCTTGGACATGACGCGGCGCACGCAAAGCGCGCGCCGCGTTACCGACGAGGGCACAGAGGCTGCCAGAACCTGCGATAGGACACAAAGGATGAAGAGCTACAGGCGGCCGATGTCGTCGCGCGCAACGCGAACGGCCGGGATTGCCGACGCCGCGGCGCAGACGGCCGCGAGCGCCAGGGCGACGCTCGTGAGGACGGCCGGGCTGAACGGGCTGACGCCGTAGATCGTCGCGCTCAGAAATCTGAACGCGAGCGGCGTCGCGACGAGGCCGATCGCGACGCCCGCCGCCGCCAGCTTCATCGCGTCGCCGACGACGAGGCCCACGACGTTGCCCCGCGTGGCGCCGAGCGCCATGCGGATCGCGATCTCGCGCGCGCGCGCGGTGGTGAGGTACGCCATGACGCCGTAGACGCCGACCGCCGCGAGCGCGAGCGCCAGCGCCGCGAACGATCCGATCAGCCACGCGAGCTCGCGCGGGCGCGCGAATGTCTCGCGCACCACATCGTCGAACGTCATCTCGTAGGAGATCGGCAGATCGGGATCGACGGCGCGAACCGCCTCGCGGATCGCCGCCGCCGCCGTCTGCGCCGGGCCGCGCGCCGCGCGCGCGACGAGGGTCGCCACGACCGTCGGCCCTTGCGCGAACGGCAGGTAGAGCTGCGGCACATCCGCCGAATCCTGCAGGCCGTCCTCGCGCACGTCCTTCACCACGCCGACGATCGTCATCGCGCCGCCGCGGCTGCGCGGGATCCAGAACATCTGGCTTCCGCCGAAATCGGGCGTGATGCGCCGGCCGACGACGTCCACGCTGTTCCAGAAGCGCCGCGCGAACCGCTCGCTGACGATCGCGACGCCCGCGTGGGCGCGATCGTCCGCCGCCGTGAAGCGGCGGCCGGCCACGAGGTCGATGCCGACCGCGCGGAAGTACTCGGGGCTGACGACGAAGTAGCGCGCCATCCACGGGCGATCCGCCGACGGCGGCGGCACGCCTTCCACGTCGAGCGGGACGCCGACGCGGATCAGCGCGAGCGGCACGTAGTTCACGAGCGCGGCGATCTCGACCGCCGGCGAGCGCGCGAGCCGCTCGACGATCGCGTTCGTCGCCCGCACCATGCGATCGGGATCGGCATAGCGCGGATCGTTCAGCGCGAGCTGCGCCGTCATCACGCCGTCCACCGACACGCCGCGTGAGAGCCCGTGCAGTGTGACGGCGCTGCGCGTGAGCGCGACGGCGGCGACGGTGAGCACGATCGCCAGCGCCAGCTCGCCGACGATCAGCGCGCCGCGCAGCCGGCGGTTCGACGCGCCGGTCGTGACGCCGTGCGTCGAGTCTTTGAGCGCATCGACCACGTCGACGCCGGCCGACGCATGTGCCGGCAGGACGCCGAACAGCAGCGCGACGACGGCCGCGAGGCCGAGCGTGAAGGCGAGCACCCACGCGTCGACGCGAAACGTGTCGAGGCGGTTGATGTCCTGGAAGCTGACGATGCGGTTCAGCGTCGCGACGCCCCAGAGCGCGAGCAGCACCGCGAGGCCGCCGCCGGCGAGCGTCAGGATCGCGGCCTCGCCGCCGAGATCGCGCGCGATCTGCCAGCGGCTCGCGCCGAGCGCCTGGCGCACGGCGAGCTCCTTCTGCCGCCCGGCCGACATCGCGAGCAGCAGGTTGGCGACGTTCGCGCACGCGATGAGCAGCACGAGCGCGACCGCCCACTCGAGCAGCACGAGGACCGGCCTCGGCCCCGCGGTGAGGCGCTCCGACAACGGCCGCACGACCACGCTCCAGCCGGGATCGACCGTGTCGAGCGAGGCGTAGATCGTTTTGGCCTCGGCGTCGGCCGACGCGGCGGCGACGTTCGGCCGCAGCTTCGCCCACACGTAGAACGATTCGGAGCGGTCGGTCGGATCGAGCACGAGCGGCCGGAACAGATCGAGCTCGCGGTTGAGGACGCGGAAGATCTTGAAGCTGGGCGGCAGGACGCCGACGATCGTGCACGGCGTGCCGTCGACGGTGATCGCTCGGCCGACGGCCGCGGGATCGGCGTTGAAGACACGCCGCCAGAACGCGTCGCTGAGGAGCACCACGTTGTCGCGGTCTGCAGTCGCCTCCGCCGCCTCGAAGCCGCGGCCGCGCGCCGCCTCGATCCCGATCATCGAGAAGAAGTTCGCCGAGACCAGGAATCCTTCGACCTGCAGGGCTCGCGATCGCAGGCTCACGTTGAACTGCACGCGCCGGAAGAGCGAGGCGTCGTCGTACGACGTCGCGCGCGCGCGCCACGCGAAGTAGTGGATGGCCGACAGGCCGCCGATGCCGACGCGCGCCACGCTCGTCTCGTTCACCTGCACCAGTCGGTCGGCGTCGCGGTACGGGAGCGGGCGAAGGAGGACCGTCCGCGTCAGCGAGAAGACCGCCGTGTTGACGCCGAAGCCGAGCGCAAGCGTGGCGATCGCGACGAGCGTGAACCCCGGCCTGGCGGCGAGCGCGCGGATGGCGCGGCGCATAGGGTGAGAAGATACCTGCAATTAAGAATTTGGAATTAGGAATTAAGAATTCGTGTTGGCTGCGACGAATTCTTAATTCTTAATTCCACTAATTCCTAATTGCGCGTTGTGCCCCCTTGATGCGGTTTCAGGACGGCGTTGATGAACGCGTGCGTCGGCGTCGGCACGCCCAGGTCGCGGCCGATGCGCACCACCGCGCCGCTCAGCCACGGCAGCTCGAGCCGCCGGCCGCGCTCGAGGTCCTCGAGCATCGACGACTTCGCCTGCGGCGGCAGCGCCGCGTACGCCGCGGCGACGTCCTCGACCGTCGTCGGCGCCACGGCGATCCCTCGCGCCTGCGCCACGGCCATCGCCTCCCGCACCGCCTGCTTCAGCATCGCCCACAGGTCGGGATCGTCCCGAAGCACGCCGACCGGGCTGCGCGCCGCCGCCGTCATGCCGCTCAGGACCGACAGCCGCACGAACTTCGTCCAGACGTCGAACATGATGTCGTCGCTGAGCGTCGCCTGAAAGCCCGCGGGCCGGCAGATCTCGAGGAACGCCGCCAGCCGCGGCGAGCGGACGCGATCGAGCTCGCCGAAGAGCAGATGGTCCATCGCGGTGTGCCGGATGACGCCCGGCTCCGCGACGACGGCCGCGACGTAGCACGTCCCGCCCGCCGTGTGCGCGCGGCCGACCGCGCGCTCGACGAGCGCCGCCGCGTCCACGCCGTTCTGCAGCGGAACGACGACCGTCGCCGCGCCGATGAGCGGCGCGAGCGACGGCAGCGCGGCCTCGACGTCGTACAGCTTCACGGCGAACAGGACGACGTCGACGGGACCGATCTCGCGCGTGTCGCCGAACGCGTGAACGCGCGGCAGATCGACGTCGCCTTTCGGGCTCGCGATGCGCAGCCCGCGCTTGCGCAGCGCGTCGAGGTGCGCGCCGCGCGCGAGGAAGGAGACGTCGGCGCCGGCCGCGGCGAGCCGTCCGCCGAAGTAGCCGCCCACGCCGCCGGATCCGACGATCGCGATCCGCATGCGGGCGCGATCGTAAATTAAGACTTTGGAATTTGGAATTTGGAATTCGTTGTCACGGGCGTCACTCGTATCGCAGCGCCAACATGGGATCGACGCGCGTGGCGCGCCGCGCCGGCAGGTAGCCGGCGACGAGCGCGACGGTTGCGAGGACGAGCGCGGCCGCGCCGAGCGCGATCGGATCGCGCGCCGAGAGCTCGAACAGCTGCGATTCGACGATGCGGCTCAGCGCGGCGGCCAGCGGCACGCCCACGGCGAGGCCGACGCCGATCATCAGCGCCACTTCCTTCAGCACCAGCCACATCACCGACGTCCGCTCCGCGCCGAGCGCCATCCGGATGCCGATCTCGCGCGTGCGGCGCGCGACCGAATAGGACATGACGCCGTAGAGGCCGATCGCCGCGAGCAGCGTCGCCAGCGCGCCGAAGGCGATCGACAGCGCCGCGACCATCCGCTCCATGAACAGCGACTCGTCAATCACCGTCGTCATCGTCTTCATGTCGTAGATCGGGAGGTTCGAATCGACGCGCTGCGCCGTCTCGCGCACCGACGCGCCGACGCGCGACGCATCGGCGCGCGCGCGGACGTAGAAGGTCATCGGGCCGATCTCTTCCTGCTGCATATAAGGGATGTAGACGAAGCGCGGCGCCGCGCGCCGCAGCGACGAGGTGCGCGAGTCCTTCACGACGCCGACGATCTCGATGTCGGTCGCCTGGCCGCGGCCCCAACCGATGCGGCGTCCGACCGCGCCGTCCCTGCCGAAGAAGTACGTCGCCATCGTCTCGTTGATGATCGCGACCTTCGGCGCGCCGTCGCCGTCCTTCACGGTGAACTCGCGCCCAGCCACCAGCGGATGCCCCATCGTCGAGAAGTAGCCGGGGCCGACGCCGTTGACGTTCGGGTTCATGTCCTCGCCTTCCTTCGGCTGGTAGCCCTGCACCTTCACCGTGCTGCTCCAGTCGCTGTTGGTCATCAGCGGGATGGTCGCCGCGGTCGCGGAGCGCACGTCGGGCACCGTCGCGAGCGCCTCCTCCAGACGCTGGAAGATGGTGATCGACCGCGCGCGCGGGTAGCCGTTGAGCGACGGATCGATCGAGAAGGCGAGCAGCTGATCGGCCTGGAAGCCGGGATTGAGCGTCCGCAGGTTGTAGAGGCTGCGCGCGAAGAGCGCCGCGCCCGCGAGCAGCAGCACCGACAGGCACACCTGGGCGACGACGAGCCCCTTGCGCACGCGCGCGTGCCCGGTGCCGCCGACGACGCTGCCGGATTCGTCCTTCAGCGTCGAGGTGAGCGCCGGCCGCGTCGAGTGCAGCGCCGGCGCGAGGCCGAAGAGCAGCGCGGTGGCGAGCGACGCCGCGATCGCGAACGCGATCACGCGCCCGTCGGGCGCGGCCGACAGCGTCCGCGCCGCCTCGTCGAACGGCAGCGAGCGCAGCAGCAGCGACGAGGTCCACCACGCGAGCACGAGCCCGAGCGCCGCGCCGGCGGCCGAGAGCAGGACGCTCTCGATCAGCCGCTGCCGCACGATCGCGGCGCGGCTCGCGCCGAGCGCCAGACGGATCGCGACGTCCTTGTGCCGCGCGGCGCCGCGCGCGATCAGGAGGTTCGCGACGTTCGCGCACGCGATCAGCAGCACCAGGCCGACCATCCCCATCAGCACCAGGATCGGCGTCGAGAAGTCGCTGCGCAGATCCGATCGGCCCTTCTGGCCGGCGTTGAGGAAGAGATGCTTGGTGACGAAGCGCTGCCGGAAGCTCGCCGACGGATTCTTTATCTCCGTGAGCTCCTGCTCGTTGATCTGGCGATACAACACGTTCATCGAGGCTTCCGCCTGCTCGCGCGAGACGCCGTCCTTCAGCCGCGCCATGATCGTCAGCCAGCGGCTCCGGCGGTTCTGCAGGTCGTCCCACGTCGGCGTCATCTGCGCCTTCATCGCGACCGGCACCATCACGTCCGGGTTCTCGCCGACGACGATGCCGTAGAAGCCTGGCGGCGTGACGCCGACGATCGTCATCGGCATCCCGTCGAGCGTGACGGTGCGGTTCAGCACGCCCGGATCGGCGCCGAAGCGCCGCGTCCAGTAGTGATGGCTGAGGATCACGATCGGATGGCCGCCCGGCGTGCGATCGTCGTCGGGCGTGAAGGTGCGGCCGATGTGCGCGCGGACGCCGAGCACGTCGAAGTAGTTGCCCGTGACGAGCTCGCCGCTGACGCGCTCGGCCTGGCCGCTGGCCATCAGCGTGACCGCCATCGGGAATCGGGCGAGCACGCCGTCGAACACGGTGTTGCGATCACGGAAGTCGCGGTACATCGGGTACGAGAAGGTGCCGCTGTTGAACGTGCGTCCCTGGAACGCGCCGGGGCCGTCGAGCACGACGAGGCGCTCCGGCGATTTCACCGGCAGCAGGCGGAGCAGCACCTGGTCGGTGAGCGAGAAGATCGCGGTGTTGGCGCCGATCCCGAGCGCGAGCGTCAGGACGACGACGAGCGTGAACGCCGGCGTGCTGCGGAGCGTGCGCGCGGCGTAGCGGAGATCCTGCAGCATGCAGCCGAGTATTCCGCGAACGGCACGATAAGTCAACGAAGGCCTTCGTAGAAGAGCGAGGACTACAGCACTCGTAGGGGATGGCCTTCAGGCCGTCCCGCGAGCGGGATTGGTACAATTCATCCGCAAGGCGCGGATATCGGGCGCGCGCGCCGCGCGCGATACTCGGGCGCATGAACACGATGCCACGTCAGACAGTCCAGGCCGAGCGCGTCGGCGACTCGACCGCACCGCATCTGAACGACGCCGCCCGGTGGAACGCGGTCGTCGGCCACGATCGCGCCGCCGACGGCCTGTTCGTGTACGCCGTTCGATCGACCGGCGTGTACTGCCGGCCGTCCTGCCCGAGCCGCCGGCCGCGCCGCGATCGCGTCGCCTTCTACGAGACGACCACGGCCGCGCGCGCCGCGGGCTTCCGCGCGTGCAAACGCTGCCGCCCGGACGCGGAGGCGCTCGCCGCCGATTCCTGGGTCGACAAGATCCGACGCGCGTGCGTGTACCTTGCGAACGTCGACGGCCATCCGGCGCTCGCGACGCTGGCGCGCCATCTCGGCGGCAGCCCGTATCATCTGCAGCGCAACTTCAAGCGGCTCGTCGGCGTGACGCCGCGCGAGTACGCCGAAGCCTGCCGCCTGCGCAAGGTGAAGCGCGGGCTGCGGCGCGGCGCCGACGTCACCGGCGCGATGTTCGACGCCGGCTACGGGTCGAGCAGCCGCTTCTACGAGCGCGCGGTGCCGAAGCTGGGGATGTCGCCGTCGGTGTATCGCCGCGGCGGCGCGGGGACGACGATTCGCTACGCGATCGTCGACGCCGACGCGCCGCTCGGCCGGCTCCTCGTCGCGGCGACGCCGCGCGGCGTCTGCGCCGTCGCGATGGGCGCCGCCGACGCCGAGCTGACGTCGACGCTGACGCGTGAGTACCCGGCCGCGACGATCCTCGCCGATCCGGGCGCGCTCGCCGAGTGGACCTCGGCGATCCTCGCGCACCTCGAGGGCCGCCATCCCGCGCTCGACCTGCCGCTCGACGTCCAGGCCACCGCGTTTCAGTGGCAGGTCTGGCAGGCGCTCGCGGCGATTCCGTACGGCGAGACGCGCACGTATGCCGAGATCGCGAACGCGGTCGGCCGGCCGGCCGGCGCGAGGGCCGTCGCGCGCGCGTGCGCGACGAACCCGGTGGCGATCGCCGTCCCGTGCCACCGCGTCGTCCCCGCCGCGGGCGGCGGGGGAGGCTACCGCTGGGGCGCGGAGCGCAAACGATCACTGCTGGCGCGGGAAGAACGCCTGAGCCAGTCGGCAGTCGGCAGGGACAGTCGTCAGTCGGCAGGCCTGAGTCAGTCGGCAGTCGGCAGGGACAGTCATCAGTCAGCAGGCCTGAGCCCGTCACGAGTCGGTAAGCGCGTCGAGAATTGACTGCCGACTGCCGACTGGGACTGCCGACTGATTCAGGCCGACTGCCGACTGCCGACTGACGCGAGCAGAAACGCCTCGGGTACAATGCGCGTGCATGCTCGCGCGCGTCGCGGCCGTCCTCGTGCTCGCCGCGTCGGTGCTCCACGCTCAAGGACGGCCGCGAAAGATCTTCATCTCCGTTGATCTCGAAGGGATCTCCGGCGTCGTCCAGCCGGCGCAGCTCGGGCCCGACGGCTTCGAGTATCAGCGCGCGCGCGAGTGGATGACCGGCGAGGTGAACGCCGCCATCGCCGGCATCCGCGAGGCGGGCGCCGCTGAGATCCTCGTCTGCGATTCCCACGGCAACGGCCAGAGCGTCCTCATCGACAAGCTGCCCGACGACGTCCGCATCGTGCGCGGCTTTCCGCGGCCGCTGGAGATGATGCAGGGGATCGACGAGACGTTCAGCGCCGCCGTCTTCATCGGCTACCATGCGAGCGAGTGGACGGCGGACGCCGTGCGCGGCCACACGATCTCGAGCGCGCGGCTGCTCGGCGTGCGGCTGAACGGCGCCGAGGTCTCCGAGGGGATCTACAACGCCGCGCTCGCGGGCCACTTCGGCGTGCCGGTGGCGTTCATCTCGGGCGATCGCCTCGCCGTGACGCAGCTGCAGCACGCGGTGCCGGCGGCCGAGGGCGCGATCGTCAAGGAGCCGTACGGCTATCACTCGGCGAACACGGTGACGCCGGCGCGCGGGCAGGCGATGATTCGCGACGGCGTGAAGCGCGCCATCGCGAAGATCGGATCGCTGCAGCCGTACCGCATCAACGCGCCGGTCGCGCTCGAGGTCGGCTTCAAGCTGACGATCGACGCCGAGCGCGCCGCCTTCGTGCCGGGCCTCGCGCGATCGGACGCGCACAACGTGAAGGGCACCTTTCGCGACATGATCGAGATCACGAAGCTGCTGCAGGTGCTCACCAGCCTCGAGCTCCCATGACGACGACATACGGCAAGTCGCCGTGGATCGACCAGTTTCCGAAGTCGCGCGTTCCCTCGTATCCCAGGCACACAGGCGCCCAGCCGTCCGACGCGGTTGTGATCGGCGGCGGTCTCACCGGGTGCCTGACGGCGTACGCGTTTGCCGCCGCCGGGGTGAAGACGACGCTCCTCGAGGCGGAACAGATCGGGCGCGGCAACAGCGGCCGCTCGTCCGGGTGGATTGCGGACGATCCCGGCGTGTCGTTCGCCGATCTCGAGAAGCGCATCGGGCTGCGCGGCGCGCGGCGGACGTTCCAGGCGTGGCGCCGCGCGGCGCTCGACTTCGCGGCGCTGCTGCGCCGGCTCGAGATCAAGTGCGCGCTCGAAGGGCGCAGCACGGTGACGATCGCCGCCGCGCCGGAGCAGGTCGCGCGGCTGAAAAAAGATCACAAGGCGCGGCACGAGGCCGGCATCGAGGCGTCGCTTCTGAACGCGCGCGCGGCGCGCGCCGACGCCGCGCTCGACGCGGCCGCCGGCCTGCGCACGCGCGAGGGCGCCGCGATCGATCCGTATCGCGCCTGCCTCGGCATCGCCGCGGCGGCGGCGCATCGCGGGGCGACGCTGTTCGAGCGCTCGCCGGTACGGCGAATCACCTTCAACCGGAAGACCGCGGACGTCTTCACCGCCGGCGGATCGATCCGCACGTCGCGCGTCGTCGTCGCGACGGGGATGCCGACGCCGTTGTTCAAAGCGCTCGTGCGGCATTTCTGGTTCCGGTCCTCGTATCTCGCGCTCACCGAGCCGCTGCCGGCGAAGATGCGCCATCAACTCGGGCGCCACGATGCGGTCGTCCGCGATTCCGCGCAGCCGCCGCACATCGTGCGGTGGATCGGCGACGATCGGCTGCTCGTCGGCGGCGCCGATGCCGAACCAGCCGCCCCGCGTCTGCGCGACAAGGTGCTGGTGCAGCGTACCGGCCAGTTGATGTACGAGCTGTCGACGTTGTATCCGGATATCTCCGGCGCGCTGCCGGCGTACGGCTGGGCGGCCGATTATGCGCTGACCGAAACCGGACTCCCGTCGATCGGGCCGCACCGCAACTTCCCGCATCACCTGTTCGCGTTCGGCGACGCGAGCCATAGCGTCACCGGCGCGTATCTCGCGAGCCGCGTGCTGCTGCGGCATCACTTCGAAGAAATGGATCCGGGCGACGAGATCTACGGGTTCCTTCGGTAAAGGCGCGCCTCGGCCTGGTTTTTCGCGGCTATACTGCGGAAATGCTCAACAAAATCATCGCGGTCCTCGTGTGCGCCCTCGCGCTCGCCGCGCCGGCGCTCGCCCAGTCGACGGCCGCCAACGGCACTATTGAAGGAACGATCCTCGACACATCGGGCGGCGTGCTGCCGGGCGTCACCGTCACGATCACCAGCGTGGACACCGGCGCGGAACGCTCGGTGACCACGAACGAAAAGGGCCTCTACCGCGCGCCGCTCCTGCCGCTCGGCAAGTACCGCGTCGTCGCCGAGCTGCAGGGCTTCAAGAAGTTCGAGCAGACCGACATCACGCTCTCGGTCGGCCAGACGGCGACGGTCAACGCGACGCTCGCCGTCGGCACGGTGAGCGAGACGATCACGGTCAGCAGCACCGACATCCCGGCGCTCGACATCGCGCGGATCGACATCGGCCACACGATGAGCGATCTCGAGGTGCACAACCTGCCGCTCGTCGCGCGCAACCCGTACAACTTCGCGCTCGTGCAGCCGGGCGTCACCGGGATCGAGAACGTCGAGTTCGGCGTGCCGCGCCTCGCCGCCAACGGCGCCGCGATGCGCATCAACTACCAGATCGACGGCAACACGAACACGGAGAAGGACCGCGCCGGGCTGCGGCTGCTGCCGATGTCGGAGGTGATGATCCAGGAAGTGAAGGTCGTCACGACCGGTTTTGCGCCCGAGTTCGGCCAGACGATGGGGATGGTCTACAACGCGGTGACGCCGTCGGGGACCAACACGTTCAAGGGCGAGGGAAGCTACCTGTTCCGCCGCAAGCCGTTCAGCGCATTCCCGTTCTTCTTCGGCTGCGGCAGCACGACGATCGCGGCGAACTGCCCGGCGATCACGGCGGCGGCGGATCAGAAGCCCGACACGCGCACCGACACCGGCACGGCGGACGTCGGCGGCCCGATCATCAGGAACCGGCTGTTCTTCTACGGCGGCTGGGAGCAGACGCGCCGCGATCTGTCGGCCGGCAGCCTGATCACGGTCGATCCGGCGATCGTGCAGCAGGTCGGCGTCAAGCCGCAGCCGGCGGCGGCGCCGAACGTGCAGACGGCGAAATTCGCGATCGGGAAGGCGGATTACCAGATGGGCGGCAACAACCGGCTGACGGCGCGGTGGATCCGCTTCCACAACGACGCGCCGTACAACGGCGGCGCCGGGACGAACACGCTCGAGACGCAGACGAATTTTCTGGACGCCATGGACTCGACGGCCGGTCAGCTGGTGTCGTCGTTCGGCTCGAGCAGGCTGAACGAGTTCCGCTTCCAGTACGCGCACCGCCACCAGAGCTCGATCGCGAACGCCGACTCGGGAACGGGCGCGGCGATCCGGATCAATACGCCGGCGATCACGTTCGGCGGCCCCGTGTCCGGCACCGGGCAGGGGAATGCCGGCTTCGAATTCAAGCAGAACATCACGCAGGCCGTCGACAACTTCACCTACATCCGGGCGGCGCACAGCTACAAGTTCGGCTTCGACTGGCAGCACATCTACGACGAGCGGACCAACGCGCCGCAGTTCCTCTACACCTTCCCGACGATCGCGTCGTACCTCGCCGCGAAGAACGGGACGGCGCCCTTCGGCTACACGACGATGTCGCAGATCACGGGCAACCTGTCGTTCAACATGTCGACGAACGTGTTCAGCACGTTCGTGCAGGACGACTGGCAGATTGCGCCGACGGTGAAGATCCTCTACGGGCTGCGCTACGATCTGTACCGGTATCCGGCCGGCATCGCCGACGCGCCGCTCGCGCAGTCGCACGCGTTCAACATCGACAAGAACAACTTCGGCCCGCGCGTCGGCGTCGCCTGGTCGCTCGACGCGCAGACGGTGCTGCGCGCGAGCACCGGCATCATGTACGACCAGCCGATTCTCGGCGGCTACGAGCAGGCGCTGCAGCTGAGCGGATCGCCGCGCTCGCCGGTCTACACGTTCAGCGGCACGTCCACCGGCGCCCCGGCGTTCCCGAACGGCGTGACGAGCGGCACGGTGTCGCAGCAGTCGCCGTGGGCGATCGATCCGGCGTTCGAGGCGGCGCATACCTGGCAGAGCAGCGTGCAGGTGGAGCGCGCGCTCGGCCGCGATCTCACCGTGTCGATCTCGGGGATGTACGCGAAGGGCAACCAGCTGCCCGTCGTGACGAACATCAACCCGATCAGCCCGATCGGCGCGCTCGCCGACGGCCGGCCGATCTTCAGCACGACCGCGAACGCGACGACGCGGCTCGATTCGCGCTTCAACCAGATCCTGGAAGTGCAGTCGATCGGCGAGTCGACGTTCAAGTCGATGACCGTGGGCGCCACGAAGCGGTACGCCAGGGGCCTGTCGATGAACGTGCAGTACTCGCTCGGCAAGGGGCTCGACAACACGCCGCTGCTCACGCAGCTGACGGTGCAGTCCGAGACCGGCCGCTCCGATCCGACCAACCTCGATCGGGATCTCGGGCCCAACCCGCTCGACATCCGCCACAGCTTCAACGGCAACATCGTCTACCTGACGGAGAATCACTCGTCGAACGCGGTCGTCCGGCAGCTGCTGTCGGGCAATCAGATCGGCGTGCTGCTGCAGATCAACAGCGGGCTGCCGGTGAACATTCCTGCGAACCGCGATCTGAACGGCGACGGCGTCAACAGCGATCGCCCGCTCTTCGTCGCGCGCAACCCGCTGTACCTGCCGGCGCGGAAGAACGTCGATCTCCGCTACACGCGGTTCGTGCCGATCCGCGGATCGGTCCGCGCCGAGGTGATCGCCGAGCTGAAGAACCTCTTCAACACCGAGCAGATGTCCAGCATCACGACGACGATTCCGGTCGACGCGCTCGGCAACCCGCTGTCGGCGATTCCGGGCGACCCGTACCAGTTCGTGAACCCCGGGGGCTACGAGCAGCGCAAGTTCCAGCTCGGCTTCAAACTCCGGTTCTGAGAGGCCGGGCAGGTCGGGCAGGTCGGGCGGGTCGGAAAGGTCTGGTAGGTCAGGTGGGTCACGTGGGTCAGGTAGGTCGGGCAGGTCGATCCGATGCCCACTTGACCCACTTGACCCACGTGGCCTGTAAGATTCGATTATGATGCGCGTCCCGGCAGCGGTTCTTCTCTTCGTTTCCGCCTTAATCGCCGTTCCCGCCTCGCAGATGCGCGTCGTGCCGCTCGACGACGAGCGCGGGCACGTCGCGCTCGGCCTCGCGCTGCGCCACCTCGCGAACACCGGCATCTTCCTCCACACGACGGCGCATCCCGACGACGAGAACAACGGGCTGCTCGTGATGCTCAACCGCGGGCTCGGCTATCGCACGGCGCTCGCCACGGCGACGCGCGGCAACGGCGGCCAGAACGAGATCGGCCCCGAAATCTTCGAGGCGCTCGGCGTCCTGCGGACCGGCGAGCTCGCGGCGCTCCACCGCTTCGACGGCGCGGAGCAGTACTTCACGCGCGCGGTGGACTTCGGCTACTCGTTCAGCATCGAGGAGACGTTCGAGAAGTGGGGCCGCGAGGAGATCACCGCCGATTACGTGCAGCTGATCCGGATGATCCGGCCCGACGTGATCATCACATTGCCGCCGACCGGCAACGCCGGCGGGCAGCACCACATGGCGTCGGCCGTCCTCACGCGCGAGGCGTACAAGCTCGCCGGCGATCCGTCGAAGTTTCCCGAGCAGCTCAAGGACGGGCTGCGCCCCTGGCAGCCGAAGAAGCTGTATCACCTCGCGGCGTTCGGGTTCCCGAACGAGCCGCCGCCCACGGGCCGCGTCACGCGCGTCAACGTGGGCGTCTACGACTCGCTCCTCGGCAAGACGTACAACGACATCGGCTTCGAGGCGCGCAGCATGCACAAGTGTCAGGGCATGGGCCAGCTCCTCGCGCTGCCGGCGCCGTCGGCCGTCAGCTCGTATCAGCTGGACGAGACGACGCTGCCGGCGCAGATGCAGAAGGACGAGACGTCGTTGTTCGACGGCGTCGAGACGACGCTCGCGAGCCTCGCGTCGTTCGCCGGCCCGCGCCCGCCGCGCGATCTCACCGAGGGCCTCAAGGTGATCGCCACCGCCGCGCTGACGGCGCAGCGGCTCTTCGACACCGCCACCGACCAGGCGACGCTGAAGCCGGTTCTCGACGGGCTGTTCGCCGTCCGCGTGCTGCGGCGCGAGCTCCGCGCGATGTCGATAGACGAGGGCGCGAAGTACGAGATCGATTTCCGGCTGCGGCAGAAGGAAGTCGAGTTCCAGAACGCGGCGATCCTCGCCGACGGCGTCCGCGTCGAAGCGCTCGCCGACGACGGCGTCGTGGTGCCGGGCCAGGCGGTGAAAGTGAACGTGATCGTCGCGAACCACGGTCCGGCCGAAGTCGGCCTCAAGCAGGTGCGCTTCGACGGCTTCGACCTCGACGCGTCGGCGGCGCCGGCGTGCACGTGGACGGCGTTCGCCGGCGGCGGCTTTGCGTTTCCCGGCGGCCGCGGCCGCGGCAGCGCCGCGCCGCCGGAGCCGGCGATGCTCAGCGTGAGGCGCGATCAGGTGGCGCACTGCGAGCCGACGCTGAAGGTGCCGGCGAACGCGCGCATCAGCGAGCCGTACTGGCACCGCGCGGGCGAGGCGGGCCGCTACACGTTCGACGCCGATGCGCCGTTCGGGCTGCCGATGCGCCCGACGCCGTTCTATGTGCAGGTGACGCTGGCGATGCCCGGCGGCGAGGAAGTCATCAGCGGCCTCCCGGTCGAGCACCGCTACGAGGGCAACATCTTCAGCGGCGAGAAGCGGACCGAGCTGCTCGTCGTGCCGGCGCTCTCGGTCCGCGTGTCGCCGCAGATCGCGATCGTGCCGGCGTCGGCGATTCGCAGCGCGCCGGCGACGGCCGCGCCGCCGGCACGGCCGAAAGGCCGTGCCCTACCGGAAGTGACGACGCAAACGCCGGCGCGTGGCGCGCAGCCTCCGTCCGGGCGGGCAGCGCAGCCTCCATCCGGCAGGGGACGGCCTTCAGGCCGTCCCGCACCCGCGCCGCCGCCGCGCGAGGCGTCCGACGCGCCGTCGGCCGACCGCGAGATCCGCGTCACGGTCGTGAACGACACGGCCGACGCGATCGACAGCACCGTGCACCTCGAGATACCGGACGGCTGGACGGCCGCGCCGCCGGAACAGCCGGTGAAGTTCACGCGCGGCGACGAGGCGCTCACGGTCCGCTTCCAGGTGAAGCCGGCGCCGGGCACCCCGCCGGGCGAGGTCCGCGTGCGCGCGATCGCGTCCGCCGGCGGCCAGACGTTCGATCGCGGGTACGAAGTGATCGAGTACCCGCACATCCGCCGCTATCACATCTACGATCCGGCGGTGACGACGCTGAAGGTGATCGACGTCCGCGTGCCGGCGGCGCTGACCATCGGGTACATCATGGGCGTCGGCGATCAGGTGCCGACCGCGATCGAGCAGCTCGGCGCGCGCGTGGCGATGATCACGCCCGACGATCTCGCCTGGGGCGATCTGTCGCGCTTCGATGCGATCGTCACCGGCGTGCGCGCGTACGAGCGGCGCGACGACCTGCGCGCCAACAACCGGCGGCTGCTCGACTACGTCTTCAACGGCGGCACCGCCATCGTCCAGTACAACAAATACGAGTTCAACGACGCGCAGTACGGCCCCTATCCCGCGACGGTGAGCGCCAATCGCATCACCGACGAGCATTCGCCGGTGGAGATTCTCGCGCCGCGCGATCCGCTGATGACGACGCCGAACGAGATCAACGAGGCGACGTGGCAGAACTGGGTGCAGGAGCGCGGGCTGTATTTTCTCGGCGACCGCGACTCGCGCTACCACGACGTCGTCCGCCTGGAGGAAGACTTCACCTACAACAAGGGGCCGAAGACCGGCGCGCTCGTCGAGGCGCCGTACGGCAAGGGGCACTGGATCTACGTCGGCCTCGGCTTGTGGCGCCAGCTGCCGGCCGGCACCGACGGCGCGTACCAGCTGCTCGCCAACCTGATATCGCGCGGCAAGGCGCAGCGGTGAGCGGTCATTGGAAGTAGCGCTGACGCCGCTGGAGTTCGCGCGCCGCGCGCGCGCGTTGTATCCGGACCGCGAAGCGCTGGTCGACGGCGCGCTGCGCCTCACCTACGCGCAGTTCTTCGATCGATGCGATCGGTGGTCGGCCGCGCTGCAGGCGCTCGGCGTCGGCCGCGGCGACCGCGTCGCGTACATCGCGCCGAACACGCACGCGCAGCTCGAGTCGTTCTACGCCGTGCCGCACATCGGCGCGGTGCTCGTGCCGATCAACTACCGCCTGAGCGCCGGCGAGTTCGAGTACATCATCAACCACTCCGGCGCGACGGTCGTCTGCGCGCACGCCGATTATCTCGAGTGCCTCGACGGCATTCGCGCGCAGCTGCCGGGCGTCCGCCATTTCGTCGCGCTCGAGGGCGCGAGATCGGAGTGGCTGGACTACGAGCAGCTGCTGGCCGGCGCGCCCGCGGCGTTCGATCGCGCCGACGTCGACGAGCAGGATCTGCTGACGATCAACTACACGAGCGGGACGACGTCGCGGCCGAAGGGCGTGATGATCACGCACCGCAACGCGTACATCAACGTCGTCGGCACGCTGCTGCACATCCCGATGCAGATGACGGATCGGTATCTGTGGACGCTGCCGATGTTCCACGCGAACGGCTGGACGTACGTGTGGACGGTGACGGCCGTCGGCGGCTCGCACATCTGCCTGCGGAAGGTCGATCCGGCGCAGATATTCCCGCTCATCGCCGCCGAGCGCGTCTCGATCTTCTGCGCGGCGCCGACCGTGCTCATCGGCGTCGCGGGCGCGCCGCCGGAGCTGCGCGCGTCGGCGCCGAAGGGGCTGCGCGTCGTCACCGCCGGCGCGCCGCCGGCCGCGGCGACGATCGAGCGCGTGGAAGGGGAGCTCGGCTGGACGATCATGCACGTCTACGGCCTGACCGAGACGTCGCCGTTCATCACCGTCTGCGAGCCGCGCCCCGAGCACGCGGCGCTCGCGGCGAGCGAGCGGGCGGTGATCAAGGCGCGGCAGGGCGTCGAGCTGATCACGTCCGGCGACCTGCGCGTCGTCGACGAGGAGATGCGCGACGTGCCGCGCGACGGCCGCACGGTCGGCGAGATCGTCGTGCGCGGGAACGCCGTGATGAAGGGGTACTACAACGATCCCGAGGCGACGGCCGCGGCGCTTCGCGGCGGCTACTTCCACAGCGGCGACGCCGCGGTGGTGCATCCGGACGGCTACGTCGACATCCGCGATCGGCTGAAGGACGTCATCATCAGCGGCGGCGAGAACATCTCGTCGGTCGAGGTCGAGGGCGTGCTGCTGCGCCATCCCGCGGTGCAGGAGGCGGCCGTCGTCGGGCTGCCGGACGCGCGCTGGGGCGAGGCGCCGCACGCGTTCGTCGTGCTGAAGCCGGGCGCGTCGTGCGCCGCGGAGGATCTGCGCGCGCATACGCGCGAGCGCCTCGCGCACTTCAAGTGCCCGCATAGCTTCACATTCGTCACCGAGCTGCCGAAGACCGCGACCGGGAAGATCCAGAAGTTCGTGCTGCGCGGACGGCGGCCGGCCATCGCCGCACAATAGCAATTTGGAATTTGGAATTTGGAATGCGTGACAGCGTGACGACGAATTCCAAATTCCAAATTCCTAATTTCGCCGCGGCGCCGGCGGTCGACTCAGCCAGTACACGAACAGCAGCAGCAGCGCGGCGGGAATGAACGGCGCCCACCAGGCGTTCAGCCCCATCGCCCCCATCGTCAGCGCGCCGCCTTTGACCAGCAGCATGATCGTGCTCGCCCAGGCGAACGCGCTGACCAGGTTCAGCGCGCTGAACTTGTGCGGTGCGACATTGGCGACCGCGCAGGCCGCGGGAATCGCGGTCCGCAGCCCAGGCAGGAAGCGGCCGGCCAGGATGATCAGCGTCTCGTGCGCGTGCACGTGCCGGCGTACCCGCGCCTCGAACCGCGCGACCTTCGGGTAGCGGTCGAGCCAGTGCACGCGCCCGCGGAGCAGGTAGAACCAGAACTGATCGCCGGTCGAGCCGCCCAGCGCGCCCGCGACGAGGACCGCCGGCCAGTAGAGCGTCCCGTTCGCCGCGAGCGAACACTGGACGATGTAGTACGCCTCCCCTTCGATGATCGCGGCGAGGTAGATGGAGAGATAGACGAGCACTACGCCGATCCAAGCACGTCGCGGACCGTCGACGCGACGCGCTCGATCTGATCGCGCGTGAGCCCGGCATAGACCGGCACCTGCATCGCCTGCGCTGCCCGCCGCGCGCCGTCGGCCTCGGCGCGCACGCTCCCGAACAGCTCCATGTCGGGCGGCACGTCCACGTGCAGCGTCTCGATGTCGACGCCGCGGCGCACGCAGCGGACGACGAGCTCATCTCTTTTCGCCGCCGCCGGGCCGTAGACGCAGTACTGGTAAAAGACGTGCGTGCGGTCCGGCGGGACCGACGGCGGCTGGACGCCGGCGACGCCCTCGAGCGCCCGCGTGACGTGCTGCGCGTTGGCCTGCGCCTGCGCCGTCCACGCGTCGAGGCGCGCCAGCGCCTCGAGGCCGATCGCCGCCTGCACGTTCGGAAACCGCTCCGCGTATTGCTCGGGCAGCGGATGGAGCGATCGGATCTTTTCCCAGAGGAAGACGTCGGGGTTGGCGTCGATGAGCGCCGACACCCACAGCACCGGGAAGAGGGAGATCGAAAAGACCCACGGTTTGATGAAGATCCGCTGCAGCCGCCCGACGAGCAGGCGATCCGCGACGCGCTTCTCGCTCGGCCAGGGCAGCGCGTCGACCAGCGCGCGCACGCGCGCGGCCACGGCGCGATCCGTCACGAGCGCGAGCCCGCCGCCGTAGCAGTTGAGCGGCTTCAGCGTCTGAAAGCTGAAGAGCGCGCCGGTGCCGAACGTGCCGACGGGCCGGCCCTTGTACTGCGCGCCGAGCGCGTGCGCGCAGTCCTCGAGCACGACGAGATCGTGCCGCGCCGCGATGTCGAGGACGCGATCCATGTCGCACGGCAGGCCGTACAGGTGCGTCGGCACGATCGCGCGCGTCCGGTCGGTGATCAGCCGCTCGACCGAATCGGGATCGATGTCGAAGGTGCGCGGATCGACGTCGGCGAAGACCACCGTGAGCCCCGCCACGCGCGCCAGCTCCGGCACCACCCAGAAGGTGAGCGACGGGAAGATGATTTCGGATCCCGGCGGCAGGTCGAGCGCCTTCAGCAGGTAGTAGAAGGCCATCCGCCCGTACGCCGCGGCGATCGCGCTCGCGTCGTCGAGCCCGTGCCGTTTCGCGAACGCCGCCTCGAATTCCGCTATCTGAGGACCGCGGATGAACTCGCCGCGCGCCTTGCACGCCTCGACGATCTCCTCGGTGTTCGGAAGGACCCGCGCCCCGTAGCGCGAGATTGCGGCCCGCATGCGCGCGAGAGTACTACGGGACGACGATCGACGCAGAACCCGCAGAGCTCGCAGAGATCAATGTTTCTCCGTGTTCTGCGTGCCCTGCGTGCTCTGCGTTGTACGTCGTCTCAGCACGCGACGGGACGGGAGATGTCCGCGATCTCCTCGCGCGAATGGCGATCGTTGACGCGGCGATCCATGCGGCTCACCCATTCGCGGATCGCCGTGTTCTGGATCTTCAGGAAGTTCGCGAGATACGACGGACGCATGTAGAAGCGCTTGTACGCCGCGCCGAGCAGGAACCGCAGCTCGCGCTCGGTGAGGTTCGGATGGCGGAACGTCGGCGTGTAGCCGTCGAACTTCTCCCAGTCCGTCTCGGTGAGCAGCGGCTCGATCTGCTTGAACATCGGCGTGCCGGGGTACGGCGTCAGCATCTTGAACTGCGCGAAGGTCGACCCGAGATCGGTCGCGTAGTCGATCGTCGCGGCGATCGAGTTCCAGTCGTCCTGCAGGAAGCCGAGCACGTAGAACGCCGCGGTGACGATGCCGAGCGTGCGGCAGTGCGCCATGATCTCGCGCTGGTGCGCCTGCGGGATCGGCCGACGCCCCGATTTCTTGAGCGTCGCCGGATCGAGCGACTCGACGCCGAAGCTCATCGCGCGGAAGCCCGCCGCGTACAGCGTGTCGAGCAGATCCACGTCCAGCCGATCGAGCCGCGTCTCCGCCTCGAAGGTGAGCGTCAGGCCGCGCCGGTGAATCTCCTCGCACAGCCCGACGACGCGGTCGCGCTGCTCGGTGAAGAGCGGATCGCGGAAGATCACGTACGGCCGCGTCACCTGATCGCACAGCCGCTCGATCTCGTCGACGATGTTCTGAATCGACCGCGCGCGGTAGCCCGCGAGGATGCGGTGCGGGCAGTAGGTGCAGAACTCCGGGCACCCGCGGCTCGCGAGCAGCGGATAGCCGCCGCCCACCGGCCGCGACGACCACTTGATCCCGAACTTGTGCCCGCGGTCCTCCGTCACGAGATCCCACCGCGGGAACGGGAGCGAGTCGAGATCGTCGATCTGCTCGCTGACGACCGTTCCGCTCGGCACCTCGCCCTGCGCGAGCCGCATCACGGCCGCCTCGGGCTCGCCGTTCAGGATGAAGTCCGCGTGATCGCGGAACAGGTGCGGCATCTTCGACGCCGTGATGCCGACGAAGCCGACCTTCACGCCGCGCGCGCGCATCTGGTCGGCCCACGCCGTCTCCGCCTTGTGATCGACCAGCGACGACAGGACGAGCGCGACGTCGCCGTCCACCACCTCGCCGCGCGTCCAGTGCACGTCGTGGCCCGCGCGCGCGAGGATCGCGGCGGTGTAGGCCATGTGCACGCTGGGGACGTCGTGAAACTGTTGCTTGTAGTACGCGATGACGGAGGTCACGCGCGTGAACGGATCGAGCCGCGACCCGTAGCCGCCGACAACCGTGTCCTTGCTGACGAAGCCGCGATTGGATTTCAGATCTGCGAGGACGACTCGCATCTGGCACCTCTACGTTGGCAAACCGATGACCACCCTGTGACCGAGATCACGCGGCGGCAATCGGCGGGCCCCGAGGTGAGCGAGGGGAGACGAACGGGCTGTGCGGCGCCGACGCGCACGCGCGCGGGAGCAGGCCGAGCGGCAGGAGCGATGGAGTCGCCCCGACGTGTTCGTCGATGTGCGCGGCCGGCGCGTCGCTCTGAATCGCCGCCTGGTCCGTGTCGAACGGCGTGCGCGTCGCGCGCAGCATGCGCGAGGTCGGATCGGTCAGCCCGAACTGCAGGGCTGCCGGGCGTCTCAGCGGTCCGCCGTACGACCGGGCGTGCCGCGCCAGCTTTCGAAATGTTGTCGACTGGACGTTGCAGACCGGCCCTGCGGCCCCGCGCTGCGGCAGCGGCGCCGCCAGCGCCGGCGAGGCGGAGAACAGCCACACCAGCATGACGCTGCCGGCCGACGCAAGCGTGCGGACAATCGATGACAAAGGGCGCATTACAGACCGGTAAACGGTCGAGCGGGCGGCATCACTATCCCACAGGCGCAGAGCCGACGCAACCACACAGGAGTGGTGCGTGCCGTCACCTTATAATGTCGGCTTTTGCGCGGATCGCGCCGATTTTTATCAAAATTTTGCGATGATCGCCGGAATTTCGCCCGCCGCGCCCGTGCTCGTCGTCGGCGCCGGACCGGCCGGCGCGACCGCCGCCCGCGCGCTCGCGCTCTCGCGCGTCCCTGTCCGCCTCCTGGATCGCGCCGCGTTCCCGCGCAACAAACCGTGCGGCGGCGGCATCAGCATGCGCGCGCTGCGCCGCTTCCCGTATCTCGAGCCGGAGCTCCATCGCATTGCGACGCATGCCGTCGCGCGCATGTATCTCGAGGGCCCGGACGGCGAGGCGGCGATCGTGGAATCGGACGGCCCCGCGGCGCTGATGATCCGCCGCATCGAGTTCGACGCGCTGCTCGTCGCCCTCGCGCAGGAGGCGGGCGCGGAGCTGGTGACCGGCGCCGACGTCGTGCAGGCGCGTGAAGATCGCGACGCCGTGACGCTGACGACGCGCGACGGCCGCCGCTTCGCGTCGCCGGTCGTCATTGCCGCCGACGGCGTACATAGCGTCGTCGCGCGACGGCTGGCGATGAACCGCGGCTGGTCCGCCTCAGCCGTGGCGCTCGACATGATGGAGGAGACGCCGCGATCGACGCTGCGCGATCTCGATCCGACGACGCTGTGGGTCGCGTATGGTTTTAACCCTGCGGGGGCCGAACCGGTCAAAGGTCACAGAGCCGCGGAAGGGTATGCGTACATCTTTCCGAAGCGGGACCATGTGAACATCGGCATCGGCTACGTGCTCTCGCACTATCGCGAGGCGATCGCCGCCGACCCCTACACGCTTCAGCGCGGCTTCGTCGCATCGCTGCGCGATCGCGGCATCGTCGCCGGCGAGTCGGTGCGGAAGAATTTCACGCCGTTTCTAATTCCGGTCGGCGGGCCGCTGCGCGTGCCGGCGCGCGGCCGCGTGCTGCTGGCCGGCGACGCCGGCGGGTTCGTCAACGGCTTCACGGCGGAAGGGATCTATTACGCGATGGTGTCCGGCGAGCTCGCGGCGCACGCGGTGTCGAGCGCGCCGGGGGTCTCGCAGCTGGCGGGGCGCTACCGCCGCGCTTGCGATTACGAAATTGGCGCGGAGCTTCGCGATTCGGTGCTCCTCCAGCAGTTTCTCTTCGCCGATCGGCGCAGAATCGCGCGTGTCATCGACGGCGCGCGTCGTGAACCGGCGATGACGCGGTCGATCCTCGAATTCGCCGCCGGCCGCGGCAGCTACCGGCAGCTGCGGCGCCGCCTGCTGGCGGGGGCGCCGTGGCTCGCGGGCCGGCTCATGTGGGAACGGCTGCGGAAGAATTTCGTTGTTCGGCGGGCACGGTCTTCTTAGGATGTGACCAGGACAATAACGATGGCGCGCACACCCGATCGTCAAATCGAACATCTTCTGCGCCGCGCGGGGTTCGGCGCGCGACCCGACGAGCTCGATATGTACGGGCAGATGTCGATCCCTGACGCGGTCGACATGCTCGTGAACTTCGAGGACGTCGAGGACAACGTCGACAGCTTCATCGGCAAGGCCGGCTACGTCAACGTGACGACGCGCGGCCAGTTCCTGCCGCAGGCGAACATCACCGACGCGCGCCAGCGCTGGATGTTCCGCATGGTGCACAGCGATCGTCCGCTGCAGGAGAAGATGACGCTGTTCTGGCACAACCACTTCGCCACCGGCTACACGAAGATCGCCGGTGCGCTCGGCGCGGCCGAAGCGACGCGGTACCTGGCGGCGAAGGCGTCGGAGGATCCGGGCAAGGTGCGCGGCCAGATCGAGATGCTGCGCGAGAACGCGCTCGGCAACTTCCGCGACATCCTCGTGAACGTCGCGAAGGACGCGGCGATGCTCGTGTGGCTCGACGGCCGCACGAACACGAAAGCGAAGCCGCAGGAGAACTTCGCGCGCGAGATCATGGAGCTGTTCACGGTCGGCGTCGGCCACTACACCGAGGAGGACGTCTACGCCGGCGCGCGCGTCTTCACCGGGTGGAACATGCAGCAGGTCGGCAACGCGGCCGACGCCTCGCGCCACCAGGAGTTCGTGTACGCCGCCGGGCAGCACGAGACGACGGCGAAGACGTTCAGCTTTCCGGTGTATTCCAACGGCAGCCGGACGATCGGCGCGCGCGCGGCGGCCGACGGCATGCAGGACGGCATGGACCTGATCGACGGGCTCGCGGCGAACCCGAACACGGCGCGCTATCTCGCGACGAAGCTCTATCGCTTCTTCGTCTCGGAGTTCGGCGCCGTGAACGAGACGTTCGTCAACCGCGTGGGGAACGTGTACCTGCAGAGCAAGTACGACATGCGCGCGGTGATGCGCGAGGTGCTGACGTCGCCGGAGTTCTGGGATCCAAGCGCGTACTTCGCGCGCTACTCGTGGCCGGCCGAGTTCGTCGTGCGCGCGCTGAAGGACATCGGGTGGAGCGGCTTCTCGGTGAACGACGCGCTCACGCCGCTGGCGAACATGGGGCAGATTCTCTTCGAGCCGCCCGACGTGGCCGGCTGGCGCGCGGGCGAGGACTGGTTCTCGACGAGCGCGATGCTCGCGCGGCTCAACTTCGCGGCGTCGCTGGCCGCGAACCAGAAGTTCAACCTCGCCAACGCCGTGAAAGCGGCCAACGCGCACCGATCGCCCGAGGCGCTGCTCGCGTTCTTCACCGACGCGCTCGCCGCGGCGCCGGCCGACGCGAGCGTCGCGGGCGAGCTCGGCAACTACCTGCGCGCCACGGGCGCGTGGACCGGCACCGACACGCAGGTGCAGAGCAAGAGCGCCGGCCTCGTCCACCTTCTCGCCGGATCGCCGGAGTACCAGTTCATATGAAGGTCACCAGACGGCAATTCGTCAAGGGCGGCGTGGCCGCGTTCACGGTGACGTTCGCCGCGCCCGAGTTCCTCTCGGATCTCGCGCTCGCGCAGGGCGCGCACACGCGCAACTTCGTCGTGCTGTATTTTGGCGGCGGCAACGACGCGCTGAGCATGCTCGTGCCGTACAACGACCCGTTCTATTACAGCCGGCGTCCGACGATCGCGGTGCCCGCGGGGCAGGTGCTGCAGATCGGCACCGACGCGTCGCGCGTGGCGCTCGGCCTGCATCCCCGGCTCACCGGCCTGAAGCAGATCTTCGATCAGGGACGGCTCGCGCTCATCCAGCGCACCGGGTACGAGAACCAGAGCCGCTCGCACTTCCTCGGCGCCGACATCTGGTCGACGGCCAACCCGAACGACTCGCAGGAATTCGGCTGGCTGGGGCGCTACCTCGACTCGCTGCCGTCGCCGGTCGATCCGCTCGTCGGCTGGAACACGACCTCCGCGCTGCCGCACGTCATCGCGGGGCGCACCGCGGTGCCGGCCATCGCGAGCCCGGCCGGGTACTCGTTCGTCAGCCCCAACGCGGGCGCCGAGGCGGTGGCCGAGCGCAACACCGCGCTGCGGATCGCGTCGCACGTGCCGGTGGATCGGCCCGAGCTCGCGTTCGTCTACGGCAGCACGCAGGCGGCGATGTCGACGCTCGATCGCGTCGCGACCGTGGCGTCGTACACGCCGACGCTCACCTATCCGAACACCGGGTTCGGCCAGGCGCTGCGCGCCGTCGCCGGCGCGATGAACAAGGGCATCGGCACGAAAGTGTTCTACGTCACCACGGGCGGGTTCGACACGCATTCGGCGCAGAGCGTCAACGCGGTGAACGGCGCGTACTACAACCTGATGGCGACGCTGAACGACGGGCTGCTCGCGTTCCACGACGATCTCAGGAACCAGGGGCTTCTGGACGACACGCTCGTCCTCAGCTTCTCGGAGTTCGGGCGCCGCATCAGCGAGAACGGCAGCGCGGGCACCGACCACGGCGCGGCGTCGGTGATGCTCGCGATGGGCGGCAAGGTAAGCGGCGGCCTCTACGGCACGGCCGCGAACCTGAACACCGATCCGAACAACCCGACGCTCGAGAACGCCGCGGGCGACATCCACTTCGAAACCGACTTCCGATCGGTGTACGCGCGCGTGCTCGACAACTGGCTCGGTGCTGACTCTACCCGGTTGCTGGGCGGTAATTTCCGCAAGGCTTCCCTCACGTTCGTATAGGGCGCCGGACGGCGACAAGGACACAGAGGTTTACAGAGGTCGCAGAGGCGAACACAGAGGGCACGAACACAGAGGCACGAGCGCAGAGGCGCGAACACAGAGGCACGAACGCAGAGGCGCGAACACAGAGGCGCGAACACAGAGGCGCGAACACAGAGGCACGAACGCAGAGGCGCGAACACAGAGGCGCGAACACATAGGCACGAACGCAGAGGCGCGAACACAGAGGGCGAGCGGCCGCAAGAACCTGCTATCCTGTCGTTCGCGCGTGCGTTGTAAATCTGCTGTCCGGTCGCCCGTAGGTCCTCGGCCTCTGTGTTTCCCTCGGCCTCTGTGTTTCCCTCTGCGTCCTCTGTCAACCTCCGTGTCCTTGACGTAACCCGCCCGCCGATGCCCCCGATCAAGCGCACGAAGTTCAAGCTCAGTACCGAACAGCTCCTAGAGATGTTCTATTGGCTGAAGCTTATCCGCGGGTTTGATCTGCGGCTCAGCACGCTCGTCAAGCAGGGGAAAGTCCGGAGCGGCGTCTACACCGGCATCGGGCAGGAAGCGATCATCGTCGGCACCTGCTTCGGGCTGCGGCGCGAGGATTTCATCTGCCCGCTGCACCGCGATCTCGGCGCGTTCCTGATGAAGGGGGTCGACGCGCGCACGATGATGTCTCAGATGTTCGCGAAGACGACGGGCCTCTCGAAGGGCCGCGACTCCGCGCTGCACAGCGGCGTGAACGATCTCGGGATCTTCGGCAACACGAGCATGCTCGGCGCGAACCTGCCGGTCGCGGCGGGCCTCGGCTACACGTTCAAGATGGAGAAGTCGGACAACGTCGTCATCGCGTACTTCGGCGAGGGCGCGAGCAACGTCGGCGACTTCCACGAGGCGCTCAACTTCGCCGGCGTTCAGCAGCTGCCGATTCTCTTCATCTGCGAGAACAACCAGTACGCCTATTCGGTCCCCCTCGAGAAGACGATGGCGATCGACGACGTCGCGATCCGGGCAGAGGGCTACGGGTTCGACGGCGTCGCGATCAACGGCAACGACGTGCTCGCCGTCTACCAGGCGACGCAGGGGGCGCTCGCGCGCGCGCGCAGCGGCGGCGGCCCGACGCTGATCGAGTGCAAGACCTACCGGTGGCACGGCCACTCGGAGCACGACAAGGCCTTCTACCGCAGCGACGAAGAGCTCGCGATGTGGAAGAGCCGCGACCCGATCCCGACCTTCACCACCTACTTGCGCGCGCGGCACGTGCTCGACGATCAGAAGCTGAAGGAGATCGAGACGAAGGTGGAGTCGACGATCGAGGACGCCGTGGAGTTCGCGTCGAACGCGCCCGATCCGGCGCCGGAAGACGCCGTGAGCGACCTCTATGCATGAGACGGATCATCACGAAGAGACGAAGATCCACGAAGATCACGAAGTCTTCTTGTACGAGAGAAATATTCGTGTGCTTCGTGACTCTTCGGGGCTTCGTGACAAGACGTCACTGCCACGTGCGACGACGCCGCGATGAGCAAAGAGCTCACCTACCTCGAGGCGATCCGCGAAGCGCTCGCCGAGGAGATGCGGCGCGATCCGAAGGTGTTCGTCCTCGGCGAGGACGTCGGGGCGTACGGCGGCGCGTTCGGCGTCACGCAGGGCCTCTACGAGGAGTTCGGCGACCTGCGCGTCGTCGACACGCCGATTTCGGAGTCGGCGATCGTCGGCATCAGCATCGGCGCCAGCCAGCGCGGCTACCGGCCCGTCGCCGAGATGCAGTTCGCCGACTTCATCTCGTGCGGCTTCGACCAGATCGTCAACCAGGCGGCGACGCTGCGGTTCCGCTACGGCGGCCGCGCCACGGTGCCGATCGTCGTCCGCGCGCCGAGCGGCGGCAACGTCGGCGGCGGCCTGTACCATTCGCAGAACCCCGAGGCGTGGTTCGTCCACCGGCCGGGCCTGAAGGTCGTCGCGCCGTCGACGCCGTTCGACGCGAAAGGCCTGCTGAAGGCCGCCATCCGCGACGACAACCCCGTCGTCTACTTCGAGCACAAGTACCTCTATCGCCGCGCGAAGGGGCCGGTGCCCGATGGCGACGAGATTGTGCCGATCGGCGCGGCCGCGACGCGGCGCGAGGGACGCGACGCGACGCTCGTCGCCTACGGCGCGATGATGACGCCCTCGCTCGAGGCGGCGGATCGGCTCGCGAAGGAAGGCGTCGAGGTGGAGGTGATCGACCTGCGGACGCTGCTGCCGTTCGACAGGGACGCGATCTTCCGATCGCTCGACAAGACGAACCGGCTGCTGATCGTGCAGGAGGACGTGAAGACGCTCGGCATCGGCGCCGAGATCTCCGCGGTCGTCATGGAAGAGAAGTTCGATGCGCTCGACGCGCCCGTGATGCGCGTCGCGTACCCCGACACGCACCCGCCGTTCTCGCACGTCCTCGAAGGCGCGAACCTCCCGAACGCCGACACGATCGCCGGCGCGCTGCGCAAGCTCGCGTCGTACTAGAAGCTAGAAAATCGAGTAGACGAGGCCGACGCGGAACTGGAACTGATCGGCGCGCGCGGTGCGTTTGTCGACGCCGGCGGCGGTCGTGATCGTGACGTCCGGGCGCGCCACCATGTAGCCGATATTGACGTTCAGGCCGAACAGCTTGTTGATGTCGTACCAGTAGTCGATTTCCGGGCGGAAGACGAACGTGTTCGACGCGCTCGCATCGGTCGCGCGCGCGCCGGTGCGCGCGGCGTACGCGTCGGCCGCGCTCGACGACAGCTTGATCGATCCGAACGCATACCCGCCGAGCAGGTTCGCCGAGATCGCCTGACGATCGCGCAGCCACGTGTAGCCGTAGCCCGCCATGATCGGCCGCACGTGCAGCTCGCCGAGATCGGTGGCGGCGCCGGCGACCGGCCGATCGACGTCCAGCGAATACCAGTTGAGGCCCCAGTGCGGCCCCCATCCCGGCTGGATGTCGCCGAACCGCCAGAGGAGCTCGGGGAAGGCGCTCGAGTGGCCGCGATCCTGATCGTCGGCGTGCGTCGTCGCGGCGACGGTCAGCTCCGCGCCGATCGCGAAGCGGCTTTCCACCTGCGCCCGCGCGGGGGCGGCCGCGAGCGTCAGAATCACGACGGAAACCGCGGCCGCGCGCATCACGCGCGTAATCGCAGCAAGCGACGTTCCACGTCGTACTGATGGGCTGGCGCCGCCGCGTCAGAACGTCTGCCGCGCCACCCACTCGCGCAGCAGCGAGTCGACGACGACGTAGCGGTCGGCGTCGCGCGCGACGAGGTCCTCGCGCGTGAGCGCGGCGAGCGCCGCCTGCACCGTCGACGGACCGCCGAGCCGATGGCGCGCGCGCACGTCGCTCGACAGGAGCTCGCGTCCTTCCTCGACGACCACCGCGCGCAGCGCGGCGCGCTGCGGCAGCGTCAGCCGCTGCCACACCGCCTCGAAGATCGTCTGCTGCTCGGCGAGGAGGCGCTTGAGGGCGCCGTGCAGGTCCTCGAGCGCCGCGCGGCGGCGTCCGCGCGCGCGCACTTCGTCCCATGTTTCGTGCGCGAGCCGCTGCACGTCGTAGGGCAGGTTGCCGGCGAGGTCGACGATCGCGGCGCCGAGGCCGTCCTCGGGCCGCAGCCCCGATCGCGCGAAGCGCGCGTCGATGGACGCCGCGAACTCCTCGGCCGGGATTTTGTCGAGGCGCATCACGGGCCCCGCCTTGTAAAACGGCCGCTTCGGCCCGAGCATCCGTTCCATCAGGCTCGGCTCGGAGCCGGCGAAGACGTAGCCGACCTGCCGCTGGTGCTGAACGGCCGCGCGCAGCGCGTGCTCGACCGATCCGCCGTCGAAGCCGGCGATCGCCTGAAACTCGTCGAGCGCGACGGCGACGGCGCGGCCGCGATCCGCGGCGAGCTTTGCGGGCAGCGCGAAGACCTCCTCGGCGAGGCGTGAGACGTCGCGCTCCGTCCGAACCGACGGAAAAGAAACGCGCGCGTCGCGCACCTCGGCGCGCGCCGAGCGGACGGCATCGCGCAGCCAGGCGCGCGCGCGATCCCACCTGGTCTCGGCCGCGACGACGGCGCGCGCGTAGCCCTCGAGGAAGGCGACGTAGGAGCTGAAGCTGCTGACGGTGACGTCCACCGTGATCGCGCCGCGGCGCGCCATCGCCGCGAGCGCGCGGCGGATGAGCGACGACTTCCCGTAGCGGCGCGGGGAGATGAGGAACACCTTCTGCGCCGCCTCGAGATCGCGCACGAGCCGCGCGAGCTCGTCGACGCGGTCGACGAACGCCGCCGCCGGCACGACCTCGCCGTAGACGAACGGATTCTGCGTTACGTCAGACACCGTAACGATTACGCATTATACCGTAACGCGTCAGTAATACCGCTTCGGCAGGTCGACGATGACCTTGCGGCGCAGGAGGTCGAGCGCGGCGCCGGTGACGCGGCCGGCTTCGATGGCGGCGAGCGCGGCGCGGTCGAGCGTGAGCTCCTCGGGGAGGTACCGGCGGCACGCGCCGTACTCGTCCTCGTACTCGGCGTTGGGGAACTCGAGGCGCAGGCGCAGGCGATCGCCGTCCGGCGTGGCGGCGTACAACGGGTTGAGCCGCAGCTCGCCCGACGGCGCCGCCGCCGGCGGCGGCAGCGGATGCGCCGCGCAGACGCGCGCGTCGCGGCTGGCGACGATCGTCAGCGCCGGGTTCGCGTCGAGCGTCTGCGGATCGTCGCGCCGCGACAGATCGAGCGGCCCGCCGCGCACCACGTCGTCGAACAGACCCAGCTCGCCGTAGAGCCGCGGCTCGATCGTCTCGAAGAGATCCGCGTAGCCCTCGGGCGACAGCGGCTGGCCGTGCGACGGGCTCCACGTCCGCTCGTTGTGCGTGTGGCCGATCAGGATCGCGCCCGGCTGCTCGAGATCGGTGCGCGCCGCGTCGACGAGCCGCTCCATCTCGCCGACGAACTGCCGCTTCGTCCAGATGTACATGAACGCGTCGGTGCACATCGCGAGCGCGAAGGCGCCGCGCGCGAACGGCATCGGCGCGTTGCCGTCGCAGCACACCGGCTCGCACCCCGGCGCCGTGAAGCGCCGCGCGAGCCACACCTTCGCGAAGTAGAGATCGGCGAGCACCGGCGGCGCGCTCGACAGATCGAGCAGCGTCCGCGTGACGTGCCCCGAGCCGCCGCAGATGTCGACGGCGCGCCGGGATCCTCCCAGCACGGTCCCGCCAATCGCGTGCACGACCGCCTGCGCGACCAGATACGTCGGATCAGAGAAGCGATACAGAAAATAGCCGCCCTCGAAGTTGGGGCCGAGCGCGTCCACGGTATCTCGATACGTCGCCGTCGCGGAGGACGCGACGGCGTCGAACGCGGCGGCCTGCGCCTCGTCGTCGAGCCCGAACATCGTGCGGCGCGCGAGATCGGGGCGCTCGGCCTTCATCTGATCGAGCGCCGTTGTCGCCGCCGTCTGGAGGTGGAGCACCGGAATGCCGTCGACGACGGGGAAGATGCAGCAGTGGCAGCCGAGGATGCCGTCGGCGATCGCGTCGCCGTCGCGCCGGTTGAAGAGCGACTCGACGAGCGTCAGGCGGCCGCCGCAGTACGGGCAGCGCAGCAGCTCCAGCGTGTCATTCTGCATGCGTGATCTGCGGGTCGCCGAGATGCTCGAGCAGCCCCTCGCCGCACGCCTCGAGCGGCGCGCGCCGGAACTGCTCGGTGCCGAGCCACTGCCGCGCCGTCTCGTCGTCGATCCAGGACACGGGGTTGTTCGGTCCCATCTGCGTGCGATGGCAGCGTAGCGCCGCGAGCTTGCGGGGCACCCAGCCGCGGACGTCGATCACGAAGGTGGGCGGCTTCGCGCTGTCGCCGAAGGCGTCGGGCGCGATGCCCCAGAGGCTCGAGCCCGCGGGCGCGCCGCCCTTGGTGTGCGCGGCCTTCACGACCTCGCGCATCACGCCCCACTGGATCGTCACGTAGTAGAGCGGCGGCGCATCGGCGCCGAGCGAACGGACGGCCGTGTAGGTGCGCTCGTGGACGCCGATGTGATCGAGGTGCCAGTAGAGGCCGTCCTCCGCGAACGTGATCACGGCGTCGGGCCGATAGCGTCGGATCGCGCCGACGATCTCGTCGTGCAGCTCCGCGACCGCTTCCCACCGCAGATCGCCGTCGGGGTAGTTGAGGACGATCGCTTCCGCGACGCCGAGCACGGCGGCGGCGTCCTGCAGCTCGCGCGTGCGGACGCGGCCGAGATCGCCGTCGGGCACGAGCGCCGGGTCGCTGATGGAGCCCGCCTCGCCCTGCGACGCGCACAGCACGACGACGCGCGCGCCGGCGTCGGCGAGGCGCGCGAGCGTGCCGCCGCAGGCGAGCGACTCGTCGTCGGGGTGCGCGAAGACGGCGAGCACCGTGCGCCCCGCGAGGGAGAGATCGCCGCGGTCGCTCGGGCGGGCGTCGGCGCTAGCGTCGGGCACGATGGGCCTCCACAATCCGGCTATACACCGCGAGGTATTCGTCGACCATCCGCCCGGCGCCGAAGCGCGCGACGGCGCGCTCGTGGACCTTGCGGCGATCGAGGTCGAACACACGCGGCAGCTCGTTCGTCATCTGCTCGAGGTCGGAGAAGATCATCCCGGTGACGCCGTCGTCGACCACCTCGCGCACGGCGCCGCGGTCGAGCGCGGCGACCGGCGTGCCGCACGCCATCGCCTCGGCGAGCACCAGCCCGAACGGCTCGCGCGCCTGGATCGGGTAGAGCAGCGCGCGCGCCGCGCCGTACAGCTTCACTTTCGCGGCGAAGTCGGCCTCGCCGTAGTACACGATGTGCCGGCCGTCCACGTGCGGCGCGACGCGCTCGCGATAGTAATGATCTTCGGCCGCCGCGAGAATCAGCTTCATGCCGACGCGCTTGGCGATCTCGATCGCCTGCAGCACGCCTTTTCCTTCGGTAAACCG